>ULTZ01051863.1_pt1 | contig 22594 bp, 23 predicted proteins | sample 1957981 | NCBI WGS metagenome assembly ULTZ01 (sample SAMEA4835745, study PRJEB28245) | human gut metagenome | biome: gut microbiome; material: fecal sample | place: Denmark | collected 2008
GATATCGCTATGGGAAAAACTCGTAATTAAAGCAATATGAGGTGAAGAAACGCTCGCACAGCCGCCCCATGTCGCAACTAAAAGCGTTGCTCCTGCCATTGCTGGAGAAATGCCTGCACGAATTAAGACCGGGATAATGATTGGCCCGATGGTTGCCGCAAGCCCAGCAGGCGAATTCATCGCCATTGCTAAAACCCATGTAACAACAACTGTTGCTGGAATCAGCATAGCCTTAAATTTCAACACATGCTTTAAGGCTAAAAAGGAAAAATGCTTGTCACATTCCGTTAAGGTAATGACCTGTGCAAAGCCCATAGCGCAAGCAATAATTGGCACAAGCCAACTCGAGACAAGCATCTTACTAAACGAATCAAAAGCCGTTAGAGGATGCCCACTTAAAACGCACATCAAAAGACCAGCACCAAATAGTGTGGCACGTACTTCCCACTGCTTAATAACGGCGACGAATGCCAATATGACAATAATCGCTCCAATCCATAACATCATGATTTCCTCCATTTGATTGTTTTTTGGAGAAGAGAGTTAACGACGATAGCCTCTCTTCGCTCATTCCACCGGAAAACTCATCGGAGACATTTCGTCATGAGAGCGTCCTTTCCAATCACGCTTTGCGACGTTTTCCCACATATGCTCTCCAGCAGCCTGAACGTGGCTGTAAAGTTCTTTTTCTTCAATTCCAAGGAGTTCGCCGTCATCAACAAGCATCTTTCCGTCAACAATGACTTTGTCGATGTTGTGGCTATCTGCCGTGTAAACGAGGACCTTAATCGGGTCGCGAAGTGGCATAAATTCCATGTTCTGTGTCGACATTACGACAATGTCAGCCTTGGATCCCTCACAAAGACGCCCAATATCCTCTCGACCGAGAGCCTTAGCTCCTCCGAGAGTTGCCGCGTTAAACACATCTGCCGCTGTGCACTTCCAGGTGTCATACTCAGCAATCTTTCCGAAAATCGCTGCAGCGCGCATTTCATGGACCATATCCTGTGGGAATGAATCCGTTCCGATTGCGAGATTTATGCCAAGTTTGCGATATTTGTAGAAAGACTCCAAAATGAAGCCCCGACGACCATACACCCATGGGCAATTAACCACGGTTGTTCCATCGTTCGCTATTAATTCGAGTTCGTTATCAATGCGCAATCCATTTAACGTTGAGCCACATGGCATGATGTAGTGGCTATAAAGCGTATCGGGACCACATATTCCGTGTTCATGCAGAAACTGCGCAGGAATCATTCCATGGCGTTCCATCACAACCTGAATTTCATTGATTGACTGCGCCGCGTGAATTTGAATCCTCATTCCAGTCGCATCTGCAGCCTTTCGAACTTCTTTTAAAAAGTCTGGTGTCACACAATCAGCTTGCCCTGGGTACAGAGCAATGTGAATACGATCGCCGAATTTGCCAGAATACTTTTCATGCAAATCGACTGTATATTGAAGACGTTTGAACGCTTCGGGCTCATCCCACTCGTAATGGACAGTTTTTCCATCCTGCGTCATGAAGACACACGAGCGAGCCATAGGCCCGACATAAGCACGAATACCAGACTTCGCAATCGTCTCAATCATGGGTTCGGTTGCTCGACCTAGTTCAAAAATTGTTGTAGATCCTTTCTTCAGTATTTCTGACAAAGAAAAACGAAACACATCTTCTTGATCTTCGATATTTAGATGCGTCACACGCAAAGACTCGTAGAGACTTGTTCCGTAAAAATTTCGACTTCCAATGTCTTCAAGAAATCCTTTTTCAACTGGACTTGCTGCAACATGGCAGTGGCAGTTCACTAGGCCAGGCATCACAAAGCCTCGATGCGTGTCAATTATTCGATCTGCTTTTCCTGCAAACTTTTTTCCAGCATAAATAACACGATTTCCCTGGTAGGCAATTTCGCCATCTTTGTACAGGACGTGTCCGCCATTTTTATAGCCGACAACATATGAATTGTTTTTTAGCAAAACCACTGGACTCATTTCTTTCATGAGGTTTCTCCTCTTGAGTTTTCACTATACGGAAAGATTTTCCGTTTTTTTGGGAAGATAGATTCCTTTTTCTTGCTTACAGGACTATAGATTCAGGGTTCCATTGAAAGGACCGCTTGCTCTGTCCCGTCAATGATTGTTAATCCCAACTCCTTTCGTAATCTCGGGGCAACGCATCCCATCCCTGCACACCCCAAAACAAAACTTGAATACGTCTTCTTTTTCCGGGCCAAACGAATAGCTCTTGACAAGCATTCAAAGACATCACTGTCCGTCATATCTTCTGTATAGCCAGTCGCAAACGTATCGAACCGCCCTTCAAACCCGTAGCGATTTGCCAATGCTTCTTTTCTCGGAATCGATTGCTCAGAAATGGCAAGAATGGCCGATGGACCGGCATGCTTTGCGGCAGCGTGAAGTGAAGCAAATCCAATACCGACAACAGGCTTTCCGGTAGCCTCGCCGATGGCCTTGACGGCCGGATCACTATGACAAGCAACAACATAGCCATCTGTCACGGAAGAAAGCTCGATTGCTTTCTTAAGTGTCCAATACGCTGCATTGACCTCATCAACGGCACTATTAATGAGCGCCGGAGATTCCTTCACGCAGAGCATTCGGAGCTTGTCGTTACGACTTGCCACTCGCGCGGCACTTTCAAAAATGCCCTGATTCATAGATTCCGTTGAGTTCGGATTAATAATTGTGATTTGCATCGCTCTCGCCTGGTTCGATACGGCTCACCCAATGGAGGGGGTTCACTGAGTGAACCGTACCTTTCCGCTCCTACTCTTTCTTAGCCGGATGTGCTGCAACAAACTCGCCCTGATGTTCGCCGATGAGCTTGCGATCTTTCATCACGATGTGCCCACGAAGTACTGTCGCAACGGGGAAGCCCTTTAACTTAAAGCCGTTAAAAGCAGAAACCTTGCTCACACTCTGGAATCGGTTGATATCGATTGTTTCTCCATAGTCGTAATCAACGAGAGTGATGTCAGCATCCATCCCGACACGCAAAAATCCCTTCTTATGATCGAGTCCGAACAGTTCTGCCGGCTTCTCGGAAAGAATGCGGGCAATATCGTTTTCTGTGATTAACCCCTTGTTGACAGAATCGGTCATCAAGGGAACAAGCGTTTCGATTGTGCACATGCCAGAGGGAATCTTGAAAAGACTTCCGGCTTTTTCCTGTGCCGTATGCGGCGCATGATCAGAGCAAACGTGGGAAAGAATTCCTGCACGCAGTCCCTCCCAAAGACGCTGTTGGTCAGCCTTTTCGCGAACAGGGGGATAGCCTTTAATCATCGGACCAACACGCTTGAAGTCGTCCTTTGTGAGTGTTAAATAGTGCGGACACGTTTCGGCCGTAACCTTGAGGCCTTTCTTTTGCGCAGCATCCACCAAATCCACGGTTTCTTTTGCGGATGTGTGAAGAATATGCAAGTGACAACCCGTAACCTTGGCAAAAGAAATTGCCGTCTGCACAACGGTTTCCTCACAAACGCTCGGGCGGCAGGCCAAGAGTGCTTCATATTCCGTGGCGTACTCTTCAGGCTTGATGCGCTCCGTCAAACGACGAATCAAAGAGGAATTTTCCGCATGAATGCCCAAAAGCTTTCCTGTCTTAGCCACTGTTTCGAAAATGCCGTATACCTGTCCGTCGTCCAAGGGCGGGAAAACATCCGGATCATTCGGATCGTAGTTATAAATCAGGTTGTAGTTGCTCTTTTTTAAGGCATAGCCCCAAAAAAATTTGTAGCCGGCAACGCCGTACTTATCCAGTTCAAGCAAATCCTTGTTATTTAAATCACCCAAGCAAAGAGCCCACATTGCAAAGTCAACAAATGCCTTGCTCGAAAGATTGGCTTTTTGCGCTTTGAAGTTTTCGACATTGCAAACCGGAGGTACGGCATTGGGCATTTCGACAACGGTCGTGATGCCTCCCATTGCAGCGCCCCGTGTGGAATGTGCAAATGTTTCCTTGTGTAGCGCTCCGCCGTCACGCGAATGCACGTGCGTATCGATAAAGCCAGCGTAGACCCTTTTTCCCGATGCATCGAGCGTTTCTTTCGACGGACCGAGATCTTCGGTTGTGATGGCAGCAATCTTGCCGTCTTTGACATAAATATCCGCTTTGAAACTTTCCGTGGATGTCACACACGTTCCGTTTTTAATCGCCAAATCCCACATTTTTTCTTACTCCGTAACTATTCAGTTGTAGTCTGCGATTGCCGTAAAGAGAACCTCGGCACCTAAGAGAAAATCATCGAGACGCATCTTCTCATGCGGGTTGTGAGACCCGTCTTGATTAGCAACGAAAATCATTGATACCGGCACACCGGCGTTACCAAGAACCGCAGCATCGTGTCCGGCCCCACTCGGAATAAACATGGTGGGAATCTTGGCCTTCTCGGCACTTTTCGCAAGGTGGTTCATCAAGTCTTCATTTACGCCCGAGGGTTCGCAAATGAGCTCACGGTCAAATTCAAATTTCACACCGCGATCGGCACCGACGGCAGAGCTCTCTGCAACAAGAAGCGTATGGAAGCGATCGATCGTATCGCGTGAGAGCGAGCGAATGTCAATGCTAAAAGTGACCTCGCCGGGAATAATGGCAATGGCCGCTGCCGCATCCGTCTTAAATACGCCGGCAGTAAAAACAAGATCTTCGCCACGCATGAGCCATTCGGCCCAATGCTTATCCATGCGCGTTAAGAGCTTTGCCATGGCCATCACGGCATCATGGCGATATTGACGGTCAACGGCTCCTGAGTGCGCTTTCACACCGATGCAGCGGCAGGGCTTATGACGGACATTGCCGCGAATGCCGGTCACAATGCCGACGCGTGCCTTCTTTTGAGAATCAAGGGTCGGCCCCTGTTCAATATGTAGCTCCGTAAAGGCTGCAATACGGGAAACATCAATCGCAGGTTCCGTTTTAAGCATGTCTTGAGGATTGAATCCGGCCTTTTGGATGGTTTCTGCAAGAGTGACGTTTTCCGTGCGATGTTTTAAGGCAAGGTCTGCTTCCGTCAACAGACCCATCATCGCAAGAGAGCCGACATAGGCCTTGCCGAACCAGGAGCTTTCTTCCATACGAAAAACAACGAGCGTAACGTCGCGATGCGGCGTAAATCCAATTGTCTTCATCCAATTTATGACGGTCATGCCGGCCACAATGCCGGCCAAGCCGTCATAATGACCGCCTTGGGGAACACTATCGCCGTGAGACCCCGTCATATAGCAAGGGAGTGACCTATCCTTCCCCGGAAGTGTTACAAAGAGATTTCCGCAACGATCAATCTTAACTTCTAAATCAAGCGACTTTGCCCACGCCTTCACATAGTCATGCACTTTCTGTTCGAGAGGCCCGTATCCTTGACGAGAAATCCCGATAACAGGATCTTTTGAAAAGGCTCGCATGTCGTCAAAAACTTTTTGAGCAAATTCTCGAGCTCCTACACGCAACTGAGTCATATTTCATAACCTCTTTTAGTCTATTTTCCATAATGCGGAAAGTCTTTCCACATTTCGAAAAAGAAGAAAAGCCGACTTGCGACCAAGATTCTTTCCATATTCCGAAATCGGTTTCCATTATAGGCGTAAAATTCGGAAAACCTTTCCACTATGTGAAAAAAATCGAAAACCAAAATGTAATACAAGGAGCTGATCTTGCAAACCATCGATAGAGCTATTGAAATCCTAACGCTCATGAGTCAATACCCCGACGGTCTTTCCGTATCCGAACTCAGTCGCAAAATGAATCTATCCCTCGGGACAACACATCGTTTTCTTATGTCTCTGATGGAAAACAACCTCGTAATACAGGAAAAAACAACAAAACAGTACCGGCTGGGCTTTAAAGTGCTTCGGCTTGCTTCCAACCTGCTGAACAAGGATCGATTGATTGACGTCGCGCGGCTACCGATGCGAAAGGCTGCCTCAAAAGTCCACAACGTTGTCTATGTTTGTCAGGAAAGCGCCGGGGAAGTCGTCTGTACGCATTGCGAAGATCCGACAACGGAAACGCATTCAAAGTTCGCTGCACAAATCGGAAACGAAATGCCGTTTTATGCTGCAGCCACTGCCAAAATCATATTCGCCTATCAACCGGAAATGATTCGAGCCTTATTTGAAAAAAACAAGCCCCTCGTACGCTTTACCGCACGGACGAAGACTTCTCTTAAATCGATTCTTGACGATTCACAAAAAACAGTTGCTCAAGGCTATGCCGTCTGCGACGAAGAGCTTGAAAACGGTGTGATTGCACTTGCCGCTCCGGTCTTTAACTACGAAGGTCGCGCCATCGCATCAATCGGCGTCACCGGAATTAAAGGCAATCTAAAACTTGAAAGCACAAAAGACGCTATCTGTGAATGCGCCCGTACAATCAGCGCAGAACTTGGCTTTAGTGCAACCAGCCCGCGCTAGCCGAGTCGGGAATTCGATTTAGGCGCGATGTTCATTTAGAGTGATTTTTAAATCGCGCCAACTATCAATTTGTAGCCCCCTGGTCCTTAACACCTTAACGGAGAAAGACCGCTGCTTTCCCGAGTCCGCGGCGCGGTCACTTTACCGACAGACAAGAAAAAAGCAGCCCAAAGCTACTTTCTGTAAGAACTGGTGCACGGTACTTGCGCACCTAAATGATGTAATTTCAAAGTGTTACACGAAAATCGGTAACACTTTGAGCTACTACATTTCTTTACAACACTGGTGAGCATACCAGATGGCTTTCCAGCAATCTTTAATCTCTTGGACGTCGGAATGCCCGAAGTAGTCCTCGTCCAAAATCTCATCAATCCGCTTTAAAAGCGCATCCTTGGTTTGCTCGCAGCGCATTTTACATAGGTCTTTCGTGTCCATATCAACCTCCATACTTGTTGGCAATTTCAAAAAGGGCATCGATGTCGCTGCGGTCAAAAGAAATACCGTACGCCGTAACTTTGCCTCCTGCTTTGGCTAAGGCCTCGTTGGCCGAGGCACGAGCGGTGTCAAGGTCAATGAGACCGTCGCCTGTCACTACGCCGAGACTCTTAAGCAGCGGATTGTTTATCGTAGCCTGGGCCGACTTGGCCACATAGGGCACGAGGAAGCCAAAACCGAACTGCATCGCAGAATCAGGCGCTTTTGTGACGACACGTGTCATTAGGAACTCAGTCACGATGTCAGGGATTTTATTGAAGTGTAGGTTCATGATGCCCTCCTCTTACATTAGTCGGCAGTAGTTGTAGTGGCCGGGGTGATGGTCACATTCCCCCACCCAGGACAGATGGAACTATTGGGCACAACGATCTTCGTGATGCCGGCGACCGTGTTCTGCAGGCAGGTAATCGCCGCAGAGTTCGCAGCAATGCCCTGGTTGGCAGTCGCAGCAACGAGATCGATTTTCCCTGCCGTCTGCGCTTCGCGGACACGCATATCAGCGATTGTGCGAGCGATTTCCTCGAAACGCGAGTTGGTTTTCGCGTCCGATTCACGTGCAGCTTTGAAGACCTCGATACCGACTTTGTCCGAATACTTCTCGGCATTGAGTTCGGCAATCTTGCTATTTAAAGAATCGACGTAGGCGTTGGTATTTCCGCCGCCGAGGATTCCTCCTAAGCCACCCAAACCACCGTTAAGCAGAGCGACCGAAAGGCCTGCGATTCCAAGTCCCAGCGCGCTTCCCGCCACACCTTTAGAGGCAAATTCAGCCATAGTAATCTCCTTAAAAGAGAAAACTCTTAGGTTTACTTAAAGCTCGCTTGGCTTAAAAGAGGTGGCTCAGAGGCCTTGGAATTACGGACCGGCAATAGGTTCCGGTTGCACGTGCAGGGAGGGGAAACTGAAAACAACCACTGTCTTACAACGTCGGCACTGAATGGAGATTGTACCGATTAAATCATCAGACATATCGAAGAGTCGTTTATGGCACTTCGGACATCGCACGATTTCCATACCGTTCTCCCTAATAAATTTTTTGGCAGAGAGTATCTGCCAAAACTCATAATAGTCCTTTTAAATCAAAGAGCAATCCGTATTTCACACTAGTAAATAACCATAACGGAGAAAAGCGTTCAGGATTTTAAAAAGCACGTGGTAGCGTCTGCCCAACGAAAACCGGGAGTTTCTCATGTTGCGAGAGTTCTTTTTCGACCTACTACCGAACTATTTGGAACGCATCGTTCTTGGTATCGGAGCATGTATCGGCTATGTCTGGGCGCTCGCGTTCGACAATGTGCATCTTGCGATGCAATGGTTTCTCGTGTTGATGTTAAGCGATTATTTATCGGGCGTGTATCAAGCCCTGCGGCTCGGCGAGTACGACAGCAAAAAAGGCGCAAACGGGTTGATTAAAAAATTCATCATCTTGTGGCTCTGTGCGCTTGCTCACGGCCTGGATGTGATCATCGGCATCACGATTATCCAACAAGTTTTTGTCGGCGCGTTCGGGCTAAACGAGATGATGTCAATCATTGAAAACGTGGGGCGCGTACATCCCGGACTTGTACCGCAACAAGTGCAATCTTTTTTAGAACGACTTAAGAATAGGACGACATTCAGATGACCTACTCACCTTTTTCTTCTTATGACCCCAAAATAGCGCTCGACTTCATCCGCAACGAAGAGGGCTGCAAACTCAAAGCCTACCAGTGCTCTGCGGGGCGCTGGACAATCGGCTACGGGCACACGGCAGGCGTGACCGAGGGCATGGCGATTAGCCAAGCGCACGCCGAGGATTTGCTCCGAGCCGACGTGATTGACTGCGCTGGGCGTATGGCATCGTACATCAAAGCGCCCGTGACCAAGTGGCAATTTATCGCTTTGGTGAGCCTGTCGTTCAACGTCGGCGACCTGAGACGCAAAGCGCCGAAACTCCTGCACTTTTTGAATGCCGGTCAGGAAGACAAAGCTGCTCATGAATTTCTTGATATCTGCCGAGCCGGCGGTCGCGTGGTCGAAGGGCTGAAGCGTCGGCGCGAGAAAGAGGCAAAGATGTTTTTGAGGGCTGACACATGAGCACGCTTTTAAATATCCTCGCACTACTCAAAATAAACTCACGGACGGCGCTAATCGTCGTCCTATGCCTCGTGTCGGCGTACATGGCACATTGGCTCACCAAGGCGCGCTACGAGGCGCAGATTGCGACTGAGCGCGAGCAAACGGCATTAGCAATCAAAGAACAGGGGAAGGACTATGAGAGACGATTATCTGAAGCGACTAGCAAACTCATTTTGGAAAGCCGTCGGGCTGACGCTAATCGCGCTGAGCGTGATAATTTGCTTAACCGGTTGCGCGTCGCAAGTGCCCGTGCCGACAGAACGACAGCAAATCCCGACCGCTCTTATCGAGCCGAGTACGCCCAGTGCCGACGCTTTCTCAGCGAAGGTGCGGGACTTCTTAGCGAGGGCGACGACCTGGCTCGAAGAATCGCAAGAGAGAAAGACGCACTAGCCGAGCTTTCAAAATAGTATCCCGGCTCTGGCAGAAGTCGGGATACTTGAATTCGCGCGGAAAGTTTCCGCATCGTTCCAGCAGTACAGTAAGTACTTTGTCATTGTACTACATGCTTACAACTCAACATCACAAATTTGTGATGCTTCTAATGCGAAGCCGTTTCAAGGCCTCTTTGTAGTCAGTTTTTGCGAGATATACGTGTTTGCCGTACAGTAAAATCAAGGCTTGACGTACACTTTCTTCGTCAGCCGTAAGGGGTCTTTCAGGCAACTCCCGCATATTCATATCAATGGAGCGCAACCCAATCATCACATAGCCAAAAGCAACAATTAATTCTGCTTTGCACTTTGCGCGACCCATTGCTATAAGGGAGCGACAAAAGAGATCTTGATACGCCCGAACCACTGCTCTTGCCGCAAGCGACCTGTCGCACAGGTCAAAGATTTTTTCATTATTCTCGTCGTAATTGTCGTCATTCCATCCCGCTTTCCACGGATTGATGTCTATTGCATCCGGCGAGATAAGCGCGCCATACTCTTTAACTAAACGCTCTTCTAAACTCTCTTTTCCTAAAGTCATTGAACTTTCTCCCAATTCTTTTCTCACCCAGCACGATCCTCCGAGAGCGAGCAGTTTTTGTTTCTGCTCGGAGGTCATTGTTATCTGCACACGAGCAGGAAACTCCCTGCCCTTCGGGCGGCCTGCGCCCGGTCTCGCACCCCCTTTCATTCCAACGCCCCGGCAGAGCGCAGAGCTGCGATTAGCTCTTGCTGGCCCTCTGTAGTGGAGAGGGCGAAGTTTTTTGTGGGAAGGTTAATCTCTTTCCCGTCCTTTACGAAACACGCCCGCGTGCGGTCTTTAGTTTGCCAGACCGTGATGGACTGCTTTCCGTCCACGAATAAAAAAGTCGTGTTGCCGTCCGGGCCGGCACGAAAGTCAATTTTCGTCATTATTGCGCCTCCTTTTGATTGATGATTGAATTCTATACGCATCGAAATCAAAAGTCAAGGACATACCACGGTAGGGTATGATTTCCTCGATCAGTTAGCCGAAGGAGAAAAAAATGCGACCAGGATGGATGTGGAACTCTTGCCCAAAAGAGCCGACAATACTCGGTGGCATTGCAATTGTCTCGCTCTTGCTTATCGTCTACACAGGTTGCTACACAGTTGCTTCATTGCTCGGAAGCCTGTTGCAATACCTGACGCATGACAACATCTCTGAAAATGTTATTTGGTTGTGGTCAGTTGCATTCATGCTCGTTTTCTTTGGTGTTCATTGCGAAATAACACGCATCAAAGACAACGACAAACAAGGTCTCTTTTCCATAGCGCTCGGAATTGCCCTTTTTGTCCTGACGCTAGGCTGGGCGATGTACACCGTGCTCGGACATTAGCGCACCAAAAAGCCCCTTGGAAGGGGCTAACTCCTGGTACCGCAAATACTCCGACGGGTGGAGGAAACGGAAAGTGCGACCACTTCACATGGTCACACATCTTTGTTTGCGCTGATTGGCACGATAGGGATTTGCTTGCCGACTGTCGCTCGATACTCTTTGAGCGTAGGGTTTCTGTTATTTAGCAAGGACATCACTCGGCTCAATGACCCTTTAGGGGTTACTGCATTAACCCAGACACCAAACGTTTCCGAAAAGATTTTTCTGAACACAGGAAACAGCGAAGCATATCTATTTTCGCAACTCATGTCGTGCGCTGAGTCGCTCATTCTGGAACAGTCGCCTCGACATAGTGACAGCAACACGCAGTCTTTGCACATACGGCGATTGTCGGACGATGTGTGCCAACGAATAACTGCTTCATCAAGATTGTCTAAATGACCCAATTCCAACCCAGAGGAGGCAAAAATGTGACACGAATAGATGTCTCCTTTGAGATTAACACATAGCATATGCCCGGAGCCTACTCCGCACTGTGCTTTTTCCGCGACCGGAATACCAGCCGCTAACGATAGACGAAATGTCGAGCGAGGCTTGTCACCATCAGAGTAGTTCTCGAATACAGAAATGAAGCGAGAATCGTGAAGCAGCTTAAGGTCGTTGTCTGATAATCGGTACATCATTTCGGCAGGCAGGCCATCGCGGTCTTCGTCGGTGAAGCATCGAACGACGTTTTCTGTGTAGATGCGCTGTATGCTCGGGATTCTTTTCTTTATCGTATCGATAATTTTAATGACGTCAGCATTTCCCATTGCAGGCACAACACCGATAAAAAATTTAGTTTTCATTGTCTGAGCTGCGTACTCATAGAGTTTGTCGTTCTTGTGAGCAGCCTCGATAGCGGCTTCGCAACGATTATTGTTAATCCCATCGTCACTAACAGATACAACTACGTTGTGCTTGTTGAAAAAGTTAATCTTTTCTTTGGTAAGAAGAGAACCGTTTGTAATGATTTCAAACTGTTGCGACGGATAACGCTTGCGCAAAAGAGGAACAATCTTGCGTATCGTTTTCCAATAAACCAACGGCTCCCCTCCCCAAAGGAAAACCTTTCCATCTGGTTTTACTTCAATTTTATTGCGCTCAAGCATTGCCATAAATGGCTCGACATCAGACGGCTTCGCCGAGTACGCCTTCCCCCGAAATGGTCTCTGACTGCAATATTGGCAATTGAAATTGCAATTCAAACCAAAAGTGATATCGAGAGTCGCGAGTCTACGTTTAAATTTGTTCGAGTTTTGTGTCGGAGTAAACCCGTCCGAAAAATAGGTCTTCTCCGCTTCTTCATACCAGGACAAAGCCTCTCGGTTGTTACGTAAAGGATTTAGCACCTTACCGCTGGAATCTCTTACCGTATTTGTAAGATTGTTATATGTCAACTTAACGGCTTTCTTGTTGGCGATAGCTTCGATTGTGAAAATCATTACACCTCCAGCGTGATATCTGCTATGCCTGAAAACAAGCGAAACCCTGCTTGAACCGTAGCCTTGTCGCCTTCTGTCAGTCCTAAAGGCATCCATTTGACATAACCGACCCCTTGGCTGTCGAGTTCGACTCGTTGTTTGTTGATGTACCCAGCTGTCGTGGTGACAAACACTTCCTCTCCCGATGGAACAGGAGTTTTGTTCCACATCACACAGATTTTTAAGAGTGCCGTGCCGTCAGTTTCGGAAGAGACCTCTTCGATGGTTAATCCGGGAAGAAATTGCCCTTCTGTATCTCGCATTCTGTAGATGTCATCAAGCGTGACAGTTTCCATTTGCTGTCCTGTTAAGCAAGACACAAACGCCGGATTGTCAACAAACACCTGTAATGTGGCATCATTGCCCGACGGGACAGAATTAGAAAACGGCAAATAAAGTACAGCATCACGAGGCTCGCGCCTGTTTGCAACCCAATTTGCGCTTTTGTCATTAAAGGTTTGCGAGAAAGAGTTAAACGGAATCATGCTGTTGTCGTTGAGGTTAAACCCCCACATTGCATGAGCCGAAACTTCTCCTCTCCCGTACCCAAGAGAAGCATCGTAAATACAAGCGTTAACAAAGTGCCAATGTTCGCTTGACTCAATGTTTAAATCTTCACTGCTCACGACTGTTCTGCCCTTGAATGCGAACAGGTTTCGGGGCTCGTAAAAGCCTTCCAAAGCAGTAATTAGATTAGTTCTATCTTCTGACAACGGCTCTTCCGTCTTGCGAAACTTGGCTACAGATGCTTTACCGCCATTTACGCAAATTGTGATAGCAGTGTTGTTAAAACTTGTGCTTTTTTTAACAAGATAGATTTTCATGTCGTGTCCTCAACTAGTTCATGTCAGAGCAGTCACTGCAGGCTTCATCACTCACCCAAAGCCTGGTTAGTGAATACTTGGTTACTTGCCCATAGGCATTTACAGTGAAACTAGGAACGTTTACGTAGTTAGAGTAAGAATAGCCCCCATTATGGCCAGGATGGGATACACGTGACGTAGAGGAATTTGCACTTCCTGCCGTAACTACAGGCGTGAAACCTGTTCCTGCCGGACCTTGCGCTCCTGTCGCCCCTTTGTCTCCCTTCTCGCCTTTTGCGCCCTGCGGGATACCGAATGTGAAAACCGGGGAGCTATTCGTCCCTGTTTTGGTAACAGTTGCGGAAGAGCCTGCCGCAAGCGTCGTAGCGGAAACTGAGATTGAAGGGGGATTCGCATCCACCGTAATATTTCCCGATGAGTCGGCAGCAACGCCATTCACTTTTGTCGGGATAATGGACGGATTTAACTTGTCTCCCGCTCCGTTGTTCTGGAATAGTTTCTGTAATAGCTTTGGTAGAGCCATGTGTTTCTCCTAAGCCGTCCTACGCCACGCGATGAGTGCGTAAGCCGGCGGTTGTACTGTTGTTGATTTGCCGTAGATTGCCGACGAGCGTGAGGCGTCGAAAGTGAAGCCGGTGGTTAGGTTGTATGTGCTTCCAACAATGAAGTTCCCTTTTCCTCCGCCGAAGCGGAATGCGCCTGTTGCGGTAACCGACGTGTCACGTGAGACCATGTCTCCGTAGAAACTTCCCGTGATGTTCGGCAACCCTGCGGCAATCGTCGTGCCCGCTCCGTGCGTTGTGTCGGCTGTCTGTAAGCACACGCTCGCTGGCAGTTTCTCCCACGTGCCACCGAACTTAGTAGACGGGTTCTCGTCTTTGATGGTCAGGTAAATGCTCCCAACGGGGTGTGCGTCTAAGAGCGCACGCTTGACCGCTGCCTGAACAGCCTTCTCGATTGTCTCCTCAAACGTAGCCATTACGCTGTTCTCCGCCAAATGTTCACGGCTCGGTAAGGCGGCATGTTGTTGTGGGATGCGCCACCGCCTGTATTGGCAGTCTCAATTGCCTTCCCTGTTTCTAGATTGCTCTCATTCAGCACGTGGTCGACTCCAGTCGCTGATGACATCTTGCGAGCGGCGGCAATCATAAATTGACCATCGCCATACCAAGCACCCCCTTTGTTTGCATCCCCCGCATTGAAGAATGCGACTGTGTTTCCGTTGTAAGTTAGAGCCTTGATTGTCGAGTTGTGCGTGTGGCTTGGCATTTCATTCACTGTCAAAGTGTGCATATCCTCGCCTCCCTCACTTCCAACGGAGTACGACGCATTTGCGCCGAGCAGGAATCGCCCTTCCAATTTTTGCCATACCCCCCCTAAAATTTCGTGAGGGTTGTCGGCGGATTCCGTGATGAAGTAACTCCCGACGGGATGTGCCCGTAACACGGCCACTTGTATTGCTTTATCCACCATTTCTTCCAATGTCGCCATTACCCAATCTCCGCAACATATTTCGCATAAGCCGAATTAATCGACGCCTGAAGGTTCGTGACTTGCGCCTCGTCCGCTTTCCCATCAATCGCCGCTTTCACCACTTTGTTCTGCACCGCATTGGTCGAAGTCGCAGATAGCGCGCTGTCAATCGCATACGTCGGCGTCGGCGTGACACTACCGGCCGTCTTGAACTTGACAATGACAATCTCGCTTCCGACAGGAATCACGTCGGTAAACTGCAACGTCGTTCCGCCCGTGATGCCATACGTCACGCCGTCAACGCCTAAGACAGAATTCACAAACACCATCACGTAGGCGCACGTTCCGATGTCATACGACTGCGCGCTCGTCGCCGTCTCCGTTATCGTGTGCGTCTCGGCTTCGATGGTCGTAGTGCCACCGCCCCCTCCCGTGCCTTCAATCGCAATCGGGAAGATTCCGCTCGCAGTTTTGACGTACAGACTGTCGGTCATTTATGCGCTCTTCAAAATAATCAGTCCGCCGTTTCGAAGATTCGCAGGCACGTTGTCAAGCGTGCTTACTACGCATGAATCGATGTACGTTTCTTTGATCGTGACTTTTTTGCCTGATGCTGTAATCGTCACACCCTCGCCCGCTTCAATCTCCAGTGCGTCTTGCTTCGCCGCGGCCGTGATAGTGGTTTCGCCGACCTTCACTTTGGCAAAGGCGTTCTGGTTGACTTCAGCGCCAGTGGCGACACCTTCCAACTTCGTGCGCTCGGTCGCTTTCATCTTCACGTAGGTCGTGCTGTCAGCCACGGAGTCCAAATTGTCCGTAGCCTTCATGAAAGCACCTGCTGCCTCCACATTGTCAGCGTCCGTCTTGTCTGCACCCGTCTCGATGCCTGCAAGCTTCGTGTACTGCGCAGCCGTCATCAGACCATCGGCCTTGTCGGTCGCAGGCTTGTAGGTCGTGTCCGTAAACTCAGCATCGGCAGGAACGGACTTACCAATCGTGAACCCGCTGTCCTTGAGCTTCGCACCGCTTGTGCCGTCGAACACAGCCACGTGATTGGCAACGCTCGTGGAAGGTCCTGTCACCGCGCCGTCAAGGTTTTTCTGCAAGACAGTCCAATCCGAATTGGATGCGCTCCCACTTGCGTAGTCCTTCACGCAGATGATGTAGTCGCCCGCTTCGCACACGTTGCCGGCATATGTGCCTGCCTCGCCCACGATGTACTGCCAACCGGCCTTGTACGCAACAGTCGGCAATGGCGTTGTCGAATTGACTGCGCCACGGAAGTGCACGCCTGCGTCAATCGCTTGATTGAGTTTTGTGCGGAGCGCAACGATTTCCGTCTCCACATTAGACGCTTGACCTTCAACGTCGTTAATGGAAACCTGCGTCGCCTTGGTCGCAGGCGCAAGAGGCGTATTGTTTGCGCCCTCGTGCGAGTAAAGTGTTGTCTCAACTAAGTTCGCCATGATTAACTCCCTGCGCTTTCAGCATCTTTGTAAACAACCTTCTGGCTCAGTTCTGCCACGGCGTCATTAGCAGCCTGCGCTGTGTTGATTGCATCAGCCACATCCGCCTTGCCGAGCGCGGCAACCCACACGTCAAGCTCATCGCCCGACTTCGCATCGAAGGTCAATTTGAATATGTTGCTCTTGGTATCCGTGTTCCCGACTTCAACGAAATTGCTGCCGATGTAGCACGTCACGCCGTTGTAGCCAACACGCAAATGGTGACGACCGACAACGTAGTAGATGCCGCCCGGAATCGTGATTTCGGTATTCGCTGCAACGTCAGCCGTAAGCGTCCACGTTTTCTCTGCGCACCCTGTGGCATTGACCGCCAACACAGAGTCAGTCTTGTCGTCAATGCGTGCAATCTGTGTATCCGTGTGGGCCGTGAGCTGCGCTTCCAACTCCAGCTCTTTGGCAGGTAGCTCGGCAGCCGTCTGTTTAGCGTCCAGGGCGTAGTGCTTGGCGCTGTAGTCGACGTCCTGGACCTTGCCGTCGGTTTTGGTAGCCCATTGCTCGGCAAGCGTGGCGGAGGCAGCGCTTGCTGCCGCACTTGTGCCGGCTTGGGCAGCGAAACTGCTTGCTACTTGCTCTGCCGAGTCTGCGGCATGCTGTAGTTTCGAGACAAGTTCTTCAGGCGTTTGGCTCGATGTAGCAGGTACCGAGACGGTACGGTCGAGGCGTTCTACCAACTGCTGGATATTTGCCACGGCTCGATCGTGCACGGCATTTAACACGCTCGGCATGAAGCGGTCGTAGTTGGTAAGGCTTGTCAGTTGGGAGTACGGCACGTTCGAGAGAATCGCCAAGGCAAACCCCGGCATTAGAAGCGAACCTTCGCTTGTCTGCGCGTTCCCGGTTAACGTAATCGAGCCGCCCGGTGCTGTGTCCTGCTTACTCAAATCAATCGAGACGGTGTAGTCCGTTCCGTACGCAAGCGTCTCGGCACCGCCTTCCAAGTCTGCCGATTCCGAGCGTACTACTTTGATGTCGCTGTAGGCAAAGACTTTGAAGGTGAAAGGGAACGGACCGACTTGAGGCGTCTGTGTCTCATTGATAAAGGGTCCTGCTTTTCGGGTAATTGCTGCTACAGTCATGTTGAACCTCGCAATGGCTTAAACATATCTTCTCACCTATTTCCAAAAATCTTGAACGCTTTTTAGCGTTTCGAGTATCCGAAGAGGTAGGCCTTCCAATCTATCGTATCTCCCTCGTCAATAGCCTGCTTGCCGCGCAGGTAGCGATTGACCGGCACAACAGGGATCGGAACGCCTGACACTTCTGAGAAAACCGTGATGGACTGACGGATGAAGGCAGGGTCGATTTCCTCACCGCTTTCCTTGTTCCATTCCTTCATGGCCTTCTGACCCCATCTACCGATATCGGTAATCTTTTTAAGACCTGTCGGCCCCTGGTAGTTAAACACAGGCGTGTCCGTGACCAAGTCAGCTGCCGATGCAAGCTCACGTAAACCGACGAAAAGGCTCATGTTGAAATTGATTGTGTTTGCGAGCATGGCGTTCTGCATCCGGTCCCAATATGCATCATCATCGTCGTCAGGCGGTTGCACCTTAAGGGCTTCCCGAATGAACGTTTCGATAACCGGCTGGGCTACGAGAAGCAGCGTCAGGTCCCGAGCTGCTGCAAGCGTGCCCTTGGTTTCCATCGTCAACCGAGCAAGGTTGTATGTGGTATTGAAGAACGTGTAGAACACGGTAAAAAGCTGCGCCCATGCACCGCCACGCTCTATGCCTGATAAGTCTTGATAGCGACCCGAGCCTTGCGCCTCGATGAGCATACGGTCCGCCATGGCCACCGCTTCGGCTTCGGCCTTGCCTTCAGCTAAGGCCTTGTTGTACGCACCCATCCAGGTCGGTAAGTCAACGAGCATCTGCACCATGGCAACCGGCATGTAGGCCATACGAGCGAAGCCATCGTAAAGCTTATTGCCGCCACTTGCCGTGTAGCGCTGAATCTCGGCCACTTCGCGGAATTGCGTGCGGATACGATCTTGGATAAGAAGGCTCTTGGAGGCAGCAAACTTGTACGAGCCCATCGGGCCCTTAGTCACGAGATCTCCGAGACCCGATAAGGTCCACTTGCCACCGAGGGCCACGACCGTCTGCGTGATGCCGACCGTTTGGATAGCGGCCGTTACCAAGTTAAAGCCGATACCGACAAGTGAGATGTTCTTGCGGAGCATCGTCGCAATGCCATCCTCCATGCGCCCCTGGTTGCTTTTACCGACCGCCGTATCTTTAATCCATTGGCGAATGGCCGCAACAGTATCTGCGCCGTAGTACTCGCGGATAGCATTATCGAGCGTGCTGTTGCGTCCGAAGAGCCGCCGAGTATCTGTCACCCACTCATCCCAACACACGTCGTGGATTGTGTTCTCAAAGCCTTCGAACGCACCGCGAAGCGTGAGCGTTAACGGTGTGCTCATATCGACTTTTTTAGCACGGTCCTTGAGGTGCCCTTTCCATGTGGAGGCCTGGCCCTGTACGCCTTTGAGCTCCTGGAGGACCCCCTTGGAGGCGTCGATAGCCTGCCCTCTTGAGCTTGCCAGGCGGTCATAGACGATTGGGTAGTACCCGCCTTTCAGCCGCACGACCTTACCGTCGACGGAGGCCATGGTAATCGGTTGCGGAGTTACCCATGCAGGAGCTCTTCCGCGCATGCGGATTTCTTTGGCCTCGACTTCCTTTTGTAAGGTAGCGAACAAATCCCAAACTGCTTGAACACGGTTAAGCTCATCGGCCGTCAACGTCTGTTGGATAAGGCTCAAGACATCGGCTTGTGTGAGCTTCTTGCCTTTCATGAAACTCCAACCGTTGGAGTTATCGACCAAGCGTTGGATGTTGCCCTCGTTACCCATGTTAAGGGCCATGACGAAAATCTGCTGTTTGGTAAAGCTCAGCCCGAGACTTCCGTAGAATCGCGGTTTTGTTTTGGCCAAGTCTTTGAACATCGGCTCTAAGGCCTCGAACAGCGCTTTCGTAATCTCGTTCTTTAGTGCAGTTTCTCGATTTCCGCATTCATCAAACTTACGTGTGATGTATTTGAAGAACCGCCCGTACCCGGGCATAACGCCTTCCATGCAGTTAAAGAGCGACGGAATGCGGCGATGCGAGAGTCCGATTCGATGTAGCTGTTCTTTAATCTGCGTGAGCTTTCCGGTTTTCTCGTAGTTATCCAAGGGCTTTTTGCCGCGCTTGCTTGCATGATCCTCGATGCCCTCGGCTAAGTCTGCACGAGCCTCCTCCAAGGCGACACGCTGACCTTCCACCTCGATACTGGCCACGTTGCGGCCGAGAGTGTAAAGCTCGTGGACAAGCCCATTGAGGACTTCGAATTGGTCCGCTGTCATACGGTCGAGCGTGAGTTCTCCGGCATCGATTTTCGCCACGAAGTCCGAATCAATGTCGATGCCCTTGACTTCGGCATCTTCAAGAGAAGCCGCCGTATTAAGGTCGTCCAAGAATGCAGCCAAAGATTGACGTTGATTCGCTCCGGCATCGGGGAACTTGGCGATACCGACTTTATCTAGGACGTGCTGAATCGCCATCAGGTACTGCGTGTCGCACGTCTTTAGCGTCGTGACGCCCTTGAACTTTTTAAAGAATTTAAGAGCCTGTCCGATCTCACGACGACGAACCGTGATAACCCGCACGAGTGCCGCCTGGTAGAGTTCACGAATCTTGGCTGCCGCTGCGTTTTTAATGTCGCCCTTGCTTCGTGCCGCTTCCGATTCACGGGCGTTACGTGCGGCTTCGGTTGCGTGCCGGGCATGTTCCTTAGACATATCCGCCAAGCGTATTTGACCGACGGCTGTTTTCGCACCTTCTCGGATTTGCGTCAGCACGTCGCCTTTCTTCCCGAGAGCACGGTTAAAGGCCATGGCCTCGATGGAGAGAATGCGCAGACGCGCATCGTTGAAGATGGCGGCATCGGCAGCTTGCTCGATGGATTCGGGGGAAGCGAGCTCTGCGTGTTGCTCGAGCATCTCGGTTGTGGCCAAATCGAATACGTGTTGCGTAGGGTCTCCGAGCTTTAGCAGGGCAAACACCAAGGCGTTGACCGAATCGTAGCCGTACTTGTCGGCCACCATCTTGGCACTGACACCACGGGGATTGGTACCGACCATCTCGGCATCTTCAAGCATCTTGATTTGCGCCGATGTAAGTTTCGGCTCGACGCTTTCCAAGTCCTTCTTTGTAAGTTTGGGCTTAATGCCGTTAATGCCTTCCGTAAGGGCCACGTACGCCCGGTACTCAGGCGAAGCCATGACTTCCTGCCAGATGCGGTCGACAATCTCGTTGTAGATGCGCTGCGCTTCGTCGGTCAATTCCTCGACTTTGCCCTGGCGCATTTTTGCGATACGCCGACTTGCTTTCTGCAAGCGCTGTTGTAAATCGTCTACGGCAGTCTCGGAGCTCTCTTGCACGAGGCCTGCGAAGTCTTCTCCCATCTCTTGGGCAATGGCGGCTACCTGCGGATCGTTGTAGCGCTCGAACTGCGCACGGCGCAAACGGGCTGTCTCCACCTCGGAGGACGAGACGAGCAGCGTGTCGAAAAGCTCTCGGACTTCGGGATTGATTTCCACTTCAGGAATGTTGGAAACCAGGCGGTACACACCGCGGAGCCATGCAGAGAACGACCGGAAGATCTTCGTTAAAGCCGAACTCGGAGCGTTCCCCTCCATGACGTATGCCTCGTACGTCCGTGCGAATTTCTCGTGCATCGGACGTTGCTGATCGACGCTCATCTTAGAGAAGGAATCAAGGTCGGTTCCGAGCCACTTCATAGTCGCTTCGAGGGAATCGAGCAAGTGCTGTTCGCCCTTAGTGAGCTCTACGCCCGAGTCCTTCTTTGCCTTAAGTTTCACGGCAATTCGTGTGCGCATATCCAGGAACATGTGTCCCGTTTCATGCAGGAACGTCGAGCGGTTAGCGCCTGTCCATGTGGCAATGGCACGGACATCCGGGAACCATTCGCCGATGGTGCCTTGCACATATGATACGGAAAGTGTACTATTCGAATTGAGTCCTCCTACGGGGTTCTCCAGTGAGGGCGCTAGATGTGCGAAGCGCGAGTGCTGGTCCCCTTGTTTGAAGGACGAAGAAGCTACCTTCGACGGTAGCTTTTTCATTCTTAGATAATAGAAAAGCTTGCCGTCTTTGTATTTTTCGATAGTCGCATCAATACGGCAAACTCTCCCGTCAATCCTTGCAAGCTTGCTAAGCACCCCATAGCCCACAACATTTGGTTTTTTATCTGTCTTCGTGTTCGGTTTCCAGCCGCTAAAATCGCCGCTTTTGAGCACATCCTCCAGATATACCAACGCCTTCATTTCGTCTGCGTACAGAGCAACTTCACCACTGAGCTCTCTTGCAGACCGCGGCGAGATGTGGATGTAACCGAGTTTTTCATTCTTAAGGCGTCGTTCAAAATCACCCTTGCTAATCCTTTCGTTTTCGGGCACCGCTTCCCCAATTGTCGACAGCGTCTTGCGAATAAAGTCACGCAGGCTCCTTTTCGGACCGTTATGCCCCTGGCGAATACTCGCACTTAATTCTTGCTCCGAAACACTCTTCGAAGGCTTGGCAAATTGATTTTGAAGCCTATCCCCGATTGTCATAGCGTACGATGAATTCGTACTCTTGGTGAACAACTGCTTCGCCCTATCGGACGTCACCTGTAACTTGCCGTCTGCTGTATGTGTCGCATCCGCGGGCGTCAGCACCGACTTAGGTCCGTACTCGGCAAACACCTGCTCGGGCAAAACACCAAGGTCCTTAGCCACTGTGGAAAACAGCGTCTGCAGATACGTCGTCATAATCTGCCGTGCGCTCTTGGACATGCCTCCCGTCTTAACATCCGTATTCTCGCCATAGGCCTCATTGAGCATCGTCTCAACTTGCTTGCCGACGTTCGCAGAACTTGTGGCAAAGTCGCCCGTGACGCCTTCAAGCGTTTGCGCTAAGCGCTCCGACGTTTCCTGCGCGGCCGTTTGCTCAAGGCTTTGCGCCTCCACTAAAGAGGGCATGCCTTCAGGATGCACGACTTCCGCCAAGGCATTGTTCGTGTCCCTGGGTGCGAGAACCGTGAGTAATTCTTCAGGCGATACCTTCATCGATTCGCCCTTAAGAAGCGCTTGCTGGTAACGCTCGGCTAATTCGGGCGATGCACCGGCAATCAAGTCATCTTGGCCGCTTTGGTGGAGCGACTGCACATCGACGTACAAATCCGGTAACTGCGTTTGTGCCTTGATGTTCTTGACGTACTCAGCGGCGGTTTTCGGGTCATTGGCCAGTAAGGGAGAAACCTTGGCGTACTGCTCCAATTGCGCTGTGTGCTGTGCGAACTTTTGCGCCAAGACTGCCTTGGCGCGCGTTTCGGTAGTACGGCCGAATGCAGCGGCAG
>ULTZ01037443.1_pt1 | contig 22590 bp, 21 predicted proteins | sample 1957981 | NCBI WGS metagenome assembly ULTZ01 (sample SAMEA4835745, study PRJEB28245) | human gut metagenome | biome: gut microbiome; material: fecal sample | place: Denmark | collected 2008
AGGGGGACCCAGAGGGGGCATGCCTCTCCCGTGACGGTGATGTCGGGGTGCAGCTTCCGGATTTCGAGCACGTAGGACTCTGACTTGATGGTGCCCGCCGTGGCGAGCACACCGACGTGGCGCGTCCGTGTGAGCGCACCGATGCGTTCGGCAGTGGGGCGGATGACGCCGAGCACGCGCCGCGAGGGGTCGATGTGGGGAAGGTCGTTCTGCTGGATGCTGCGGAGTGCCTTGGCGGAGGCGGTGTTGCAGGCGAGGATGACGAGATGGCAACCCATCTCGAAGAGGCGGTTGACCGCCTGGAGTGTGAACTCGTAGACAATCTCGAAGGAGCGTGTCCCGTAAGGAGTGCGGGCGTTGTCGCCTAAATAAACATAGTCGTATGCGGGCAGGTGCTCCCGGATACGACTTAGGATGGTCAACCCGCCATAGCCGGAGTCGAACACTCCGATGGCTCCCGGGCGGGTTGGTAGGGCGGTATTCATCATGTGTGTCTGCGGTGCGTGGTTAGTTGGCTGTCTGCGCAGGGGCAGGGGTGGTGTTCGTGGCAGGGAGGATACCGAGTTCCGTTTCGACGTCGGCGGTAATGTCGATGCCCACAGCCGGGTTGATGAAGAGATAGTTACGTTCTTCGGTGTTGAGCACGTAGTCGAGGTTGTACTTCAGTGCCACGCGTGCGATGGCGTCATTGAGCTCGATGGTGAGGGGTGCGAGCATCTTGTCGCGTGCGGTCTTGAGGGTGGCGCGTATCTCGTTCTTGAAGGCGATGCTCTTCTCCATGAGCTCTTGCAGCTCCTTGTGCCGTTTCACCATGATGTTCTGGGGGAAGTCTTTCTGTTCCTGGAGGAACTCGGCGTACTTGCGGTTGAACTCGTCCTCCGAGCGCTGTATCTCTGCGTCGTATTTGCCTTCGAGACCGGCGAGCTGTGCGGTCGCTTCAGCGTACTGGGGGTGTGCCTTGAGGACTTCGGAGTAGTTCAGATAGCCGAATCGGGCTTGTGTCTGCGCCCATACTCCCAGGGGGAGCAGGCACAGCGCTATCCATATCAAGCGTCTTACCATAATAGAATTGCTGTTTAAGTTTTTAATCACACGTTTGTTTATCACTCTTGCAAAGGTACGTGTATCGGATGAATAATCAAAGGATGAGGGGGCAGATTCTCAGTCCGGGCGGGGGATGGGGCAGGCTGTGGCGGTCAGGGGCAAAAGAAAAGGCACGGAGCAATGGGGTTGCTTCCGTGCCTTGGATATGGTTGTTCGCGTGTCTGCGGCTTATTTGAGTCCGAGCTTGGCTTTCACTTGTGCGCTGACGTCGGTGCTCAGCGTCTCGTTGATGAAGGGGATTCCGGCTGTCTGGTCGAAGATGTAGATGAAGCCTCCGGCCTTTCCGACTTCCTGAATGGCTGTTTCAATCTTCTTGCTGATTTCAGCCATCTTCTCCTGGGTAGCCTTTTGCATGTTCTGGTTACTTTCCTGTGCATACTGCTGGAGGCGTGCGTAGAGGTCCTGGAGCTCGCTTTCTCTTCTTTGACGGATGTTCTGCGGGAGTGAGTCACGCTGTTTGTCGTACTCGGAACTCTTCTTGGCGAGTTCGTCCTGCATGATTTTCATTTCGCCTTCATATTGTTTCTGGAGCTCTTGCAGTTCAGTTTGTGCCTTGGTGTATTCCGGCATTGCCTGCATGATGGGCAGGGGGTTGATGTGACCGAATTTCTGTGCAAGTGCACTCATAGGGATGACAATGATTGCCAATAGGATGATTCTTTTCAACATAGCTTTGTTTATTAGAATAATGAGTTAGTATTGATAGTTCTGTTTAACGGCGCAAAGTTAGGCATTTAATTGGAATAACCTAGTATAGAGAGCACTTCATCGCTAATGTCAATGGCCGGTGAGGCAAAAATGATGGCATGGTCCGAGGCGCGGTCCAGGACGAGGGAGAGTCCTCGCCGGAGCGAGATGGTTTTGACGGTCTCGTAGATGCTGTCATTGATGGGTTGCAGCAGTTGCTGCTGTTTCTGTGCCAGGGTTCCCTGAGGACCGAAGTATTGCTGGCGCAGTTCGGCTGCCTGCTTTTCTTTGGCGACGATGGCGTTCTCGCGTTGTGTGCGCTGGGCGGCGGTCAGTTTGTCGGCTTCCTGTTGGTAAGCCTCGTAGAGCTTCTTTGCTTCCTGGCTGATGGCCTCCACTTCGTTCTGGTATTTTTTCGAATCGGCATCCATCTGAGCCATAGCCTGTTCGTATGCCGGGATGTGTTGCAGGATGTATTCCATATCAATCAAGGCAAACTTCTGTGCCTGTGCGCTGAGTGCCAGGAGGCATCCCGCGATGAGTAAGAAAACAGACTTTTTCATGTGGTTTGAGTATTAAGTGGTTGTTGGGACGGGGCAGGCAGCCGGGCGTCGCTGGTGGCGGCTGTCGGTCTGCCTGCTTCCGTTTGTCTTAGAATTCTTGTCCGATGATGAAGTGGAACTGGCTTCCGCCGTGGTTGCTCCGTCCGAAGACTTTGTCGAAACCGTATCCCCAGTCGATACCCATCAGACCGATCATCGGGAGGAAGATACGTACGCCGACACCTGCGGAACGTTTCATGTTGAAGGGATTGAACTTCTTCACGTCGGTCCAGGCATTACCGCCTTCAGCGAAGGCAAGGGCGTAAATCTGGGTAGAGGCTTCGAGCATCACGGGGTAGCGGAGTTCGAGGGTCATGCGCGAGTAGGCATATCCTTCGTAGCCGTAGGGGGTCAACGAACCGTTCTCGTAACCGCGGAGTCCGATGGTCTCGGTAGCGTAAGTGCTGGAGTAGCCGGTCATACCGTCACCACCCATGTAGAAGGTCTCGAAGGGTGACTTCTTGTATTTGTCATAGTGACCGAGCAATCCGAACTCGACACGTGTCATGAGTACGGGGCACTTGTTGGCGCTGCTCAGTGCGGTGAAGGTACGTGCCTTGAACTTCCACTTGTGGTATTCCACCCACTTGTACTTCTTCTGCATGTCGTCCTGGTAGTTCTCCGAACTGGGGGAGGTGGCAAGCTTGGAGTAGTCGGTCTTGTCAAACCAGGAGTAGGGCGGGGTGAAGTTCACCGAGAACGAGAATTCCGAACCGGTACGGGGGAAGATCGGGTTGTCGATGGAGCTTCGTGATAGTGTCAGTCCGAGGCTGATGTTGTTGCACTTACCGTTGGAGATGAGGAAGTACTGCCAGTCCTTCAGCACATAACGCTGATAAGCGAGCTCGGCGGTGAGCACGAAGTAGTCGTCGGGCCACTTCAGACGTTTACCCCATCCGAGCGATACACCGTAGAGCTGTACCGATTCGTCCGGGTCGTAGTATGCGTCGTAGCCATAGTAGGCGGAGTTGTAGCTTCCGTAGCCATACATATAGCTCATGTAGTTGTTGTAGTAGTCGGTGTAGTAGCTGTCGTTCACGTCCGTCTGCCGCGAATAGAATGCCGTGACAGAGAACTGGTTCGGTCGTTTGCCTCCAAACCAGGGGTCGAAGAACGAGAGGCTGTATGACTGGTAGTAGCTACCGTTGGTCTGTCCGCTGATGGTGAGGGTCTGACCGTCGCCTTGCGGGAGGAAGCCCCGTTTGTTTTCATTCTTCGAGAAGAGGTTTGCCATGGAGAAGTTGGTGAACTTCAGACTCAGCTTACCGATGACTCCGGTCTGTCCCCATCCGGCAGAGAACTCAATCTGGTCGTTTGCCTTTGATTCGAGGACGTAGTTGATGTCGACCGTTCCGTTCTCGACATCCGGTTCCACTCTCGGGTCGATGGTTTCGGGGTTGAAGTGTCCCATCTGTGCCAGTTCTCGGTAGGAACGTTCGAGGTTGGACTTGCTGAAGAGGTCTCCGGGTCGTGTACGCAGTTCCCGTCGTACCACGTCTTCATAGAGTCGGTCGTTTCCGGTGATGCGTACGCGATTGATGGAAGCCTGAGGTCCCTCCACGATGCGCATTTCCAGGTCGATGGAGTCGTTGTCGACGTTCACTTCCACGGGGTCGAGGTTGAAGAAGACGTAACCGTTGTTGTAGTAGAGGTTGCCGATGGCATCTTCATCGTCCTGCGTACGTTCCTTGAGCATCTTCTGGTTGTAGACGTCGCCCCGCTTCATGCCGAGTATGGAACTGAGCACGTCGGTCGGGTAGACGGTGTTGCCCACCCAGTTGATGTTACGCAGGTAGTACTTTTGTCCTTCATCGATTTTGATGTGGATGTCGACGGTGCGATCGTCAAAGTTGCTCACGCTGTCCCACACGATGGTAGCGTCGCGGTAACCCAGCTCGTTGTACTTGCTGATGATGTTCTCCTTGTCGGCTTCGTAGTTGTCTTCGATGAACTTCTTGGTCTTGAAGAGGTTGATGAGCTTGCCCTTTTCGTTGGTCTTCTTCATCGTCCGCTTGATCTTCTTCTCGGACAGTGCGACGTTGCCTTCAATGGTTATCTGGTGTACCTTAACCTTCTCTTTCTTGTCGATGTTGATGTCGACGATCACCTGGTTGGTCTTGTTGGGGTCGTCGCGTTGGTTGATGATGATTTCTGCATTCTTGAATCCCTTGTCGTCGAAGTAACGTTTTGCCAGCAGCTTGGCGCGGTCGATGATGTTGGGAGTCACCTGTCCGCCTTTCATCATGCCGAGGCTGGCTTCCAGGTCTTCGCGTTCCGACTTCTTCACGCCGTGGTAGGTGATGTCGGAGATACGCGGACGTTGCACCAGGGCAATGTTGAGGTATATCTTGTTGCCGATGATGCTGTCTGCCTCAATCTTGGCTTGTGAGAACAAACCGTGGTTCCAGTAGCGTTTCACCGCCTGGGTCACTTCATCGCCCGGCACCGTGATGGTCTGTCCGACTGACAGCCCCGACAGTCCTATCAGGACATAATCTTCGTAGCCTTCACCACCAGTCACACGGATGCCCCCGATTTCATATTGCTTGGGTGTACCCGAGTAGAGGATCAAGGGCTTCTTGACCTTGTCTTGGTTTGCTTCTTGTGCGTAGAGCTGTCCCGGCACCATGGTGAGCCCGGCAAGGAACAACGCACTGAATGTTGTCTTAAACACGGAATTATGAATTGAGAATCTGTTCATCATTGCTGGTTATCATTATTCATTGACCACTTGTTCGCTTGTCTTGCCGAAGCGCCGCTCTCGCTGTTGGTAGTCGTAGAGCGCTTTGTAGAACTCTTCTTCGTTGAAGTCCGGCCAATAGGTATCACAAAAGTACAGTTCGGAGTAGGCACATTGCCACAGGAGGTAGTTGCTGAGACGCAGTTCGCCTCCGGTGCGGATGAGCAAGTCCGGGTCGGGCATGAAGTGGGTGGTCAGATGGTGTGCTATCAAGTCTTCGTCTATGTCATCGACGTCCAGCTTTCCCGCCTTCACCTCAGTGGCAATCAGCCGTGTGGCGCGTGTCAGTTCCCATTTCGAAGAGTAGCTCAGGGCGATGACCATCGTCATGCGGGTGTTGCCTGCGGTATGCTCGATGCATTGTTCCAGCCGCGTACGTACAGCTTCAGGCAGCCGCTCCATGTCGCCGATGACACGGAAGGCGATGTTGTTCTTCATGAATATCTCTTCTTCGATGGAGTCGAGCAGGAGGGTCATCAGGGCAGCCACTTCCTCAGCGGGGCGGTTCCAGTTCTCGGTGGAGAAGGTGTAGAGAGTGAGGTATTTCACTCCGGCTTCCGCAGCAACCTGTGTGATGTTGCGGACCGTCTCCACACCTGCCTGGTGTCCATAGCTCCGGTGTTGGTTGCGTTGCTTGGCCCATCGTCCGTTCCCATCCATGATGATGGCGACGTGGACCGGGATTCTGCTTTTGTCGATTTGTTCTTTATATGACATGGTTTCTTCGTTTCTGTCGGTTTGAAGCCTACACCTTATTTAATTAAAAGCCCAGGCGGTTGATTCTGCCGCGCCACACTTCCGTCTGTCCGTTGGTCTGTGCCGACTGGCTCCAGAAGACCCAGATGAAGTTGTGCTCGTCCACCACGTAGGAGAAAGATGCCGTACGGTTGAGGAATTCTTTCGGCAGCATCACCTTCTCTGTCTGCGGATGCCAGCTGATGCCACCGTCCATGGATTCATAGAGATACTGGAAGGGGGCAAGGCGTACCGGAGGAGTCTGTGTGCTGGGGATATCATAGCTTCCACCGAAGGCATAGAGCTTGCCGTCATAGGCAAATGCTGCGAGGTTCTTCAGCTTCGGACAGCCATAGGTGTTGTTGGTGGCTTGTGGATAGTGGGACCATGCCGGTTCGTTGGACAGCTTGGCCCATACGGTGGCAGTGGTGTCGTTGGCAAGGGAGGCGTCGCGTGTACCGACTACGACCAGACGTTCCAGCGATGTGTTGCTGTCCGGTGTGGTGACTGCGTATGACAGGTTTTGTGTCGGGAAGTAGGTGTTGGTAGTGTCGGTCGCGCTGACTTGTGTTCCGTCAGCCGAGACGGATACCAGTTTATTGCCGGACAATGCATAGAGCTCGCCCAGCTTGGGAGAGGCGGCAAACAGCTTGTCGAAGGTCCGCTCGGTGTTGGCAGCCGTCCAGGTCACGCCGTCATCGGAGAGGTAGAGCTTGTTGTCTGCCAGGATGTAGAGCTGTCCGTCCAAAGTCGTTACCGACGTGTAGTCGGCAGTTCCCGGCAGTGAAACGGTCTGCCATCCGCTCCAGGAAGTGCCGTTGGCGGATGAGGTGACCTGCAGGCTCTCTCCGCGTTGGGCGAAGATGTACAGCTTGCCCGGGGTACAGACAGCCTTATGGACTGCATTTTCCGGGATGGACAGGTTGGTGTCCGTCAGTCGGGTCCATTGCAGCGAGTCCGGGTCTTGCTGGTGCACGCGGACTTCTATCTGATATTGGCGGATGCTGCCGTTGAGGGCATAGGCCTTGAAGGTCAGCGGACGGGTGAAGTCAATGGAGTCGGTGTCCGTCCACAGGGTATCTTTGTCATTCTTCAGGTAAGTCACATAGTAGCCGTAGTACGAGAGGCTGGTGGTCAGCTTGTCCACCTTGGTGCCCACAGGCAGTGAGTCGCTGTTGAATATCCGTCCGTTCTGCTGGTCAATGGAAAACTTATAGGAGGAGGCAGGTACTGTGTAATAGATGGTAGAGTCCTTTTTGCCGTCCTTGGTCTTGATGGTGTCTGTCATGGTGATGTCCCCGACGGAGAACGCCGTGATGGCTGCATCCGGAGTCAGTTCGTACTCCGTGGTGTTGCTGTCCAGACAGGAAGTGAAAGCGAAGGTTATCGCCAATAGCCCTATAAGTAGATATAAAGAGTTCTTTCTCATTGAAATGATAATTGATTACAAGCTGCAAAAATAGAAACAATTTCCACTACTATACTAACAAGGTGAGTAGTTTTATACAAAATTATAGATAAAACTTCCTAATTTGTCTACACCTCAGCACATTTCGTCGACGGACCATTCGGCACGGCGGAAATAGTGCAAATAGTCCGATTGAAAGCGCGTTATGCCACGGAAACAGGCGGATGTACCCATATCGGGAGCCGGTACACCCTGCCCCAGGATATGGGAGGTACGTTCGATGAAAACCTCGTCCCATAAACCGGCATCGATGAAGCTTTGCAACAATTCGCGTCCGCCCTCCACCAGCAGCGACTGGATGTTGCGTTGGTACAGGAAGTCCATCATCTGTGGGAGGATGTCGCGGCTGAAATCGAGTGTCACAGACTCTGTCCCCGGATGCAGACGGGTGGTTTGTCCGGTGAACACCACTGTCGGTGTACTGCCGTCGAACAGCCGCAAATCATCCGGAAGGCTGCCTTCACGGTCGATGACAAGCCGCAGCGGATTTTCGCCGTGCCAATGTCGGACCGTCAGACTGGGATTGTCAAGCAGAGCCGTGCGACGTCCCACCAGGATGGCTTTGCAACAGGCACGTTGCCGGTGGACCAGCATCTGAGTTTCGGGAGAAGAGAGCACGACCGGACTGCCCTCCGTGCGTTCAAGGTCGATGAAGTCGTCTGCCGACTGTGCCCATTTCAGGACTATGTAGGGACGCCGTTCGCTGTGGAACGTGATGAAGCGGCGTATCAGGTTGCGGCATTCACGCTCCAGAACGCCCACACGGACCTCGACTCCCGCATCGCGCAGCTTCCGGATGCCGCGTCCCGACACTTGGGAAAAGGGGTCCACACAACCCACGACAACACGGGGAATACCTTTTTCGATGAGCATGTCGGCGCAGGGAGGCGTCTTGCCATAGTGTGAGCAAGGCTCCAGGCTGACATAGATGGTGGAGCGTTTCAACAGTTCCGTTTGGGTCACGGAACGCACGGCATTCACTTCGGCGTGTGCCTGTCCGCACCGGCGGTGATAACCCTCGCCGATAATCTTCCCGTCGCACACGATGACGGCGCCTACCATCGGATTGGGGGCTGCCCCCATGGCTCCGTTGCGTGCCAGCTGTATGCAGCGGCGCATGTACTTTTCGTCTTCGTCCATAATGTGGTGTTGTTTGACTTGCGCAGACTCAGGCGGCAAACCGACGGGTTGGCAGGACCTGTCCCGGAAAGAAACGATGTCCCCGGGACTACCTGTCGGCTGAATCCTCGTCAGTGGAATAAAACCACGCCGCCGTTTGATGCTTTTCGCGCTAAACTTTCTACTTTTGCAGACAGTATGAAGCAAGCAATCTCTTACCTCAAGCAACAGTTGTCGGGCATATATCCGCCCGGAGAAATACAAGCTGTCGCCTACCTGATGCTGGAAAAGCTGTTCCGTGTGACCAGGCTGGACGTCTGCATGGGCAAAGATAGGACTTTATCGGCAGACGAACGTCTCGCGTGGGTAAAGATTACGGAACGTTTGCAGAAGGAGGAACCCATACAATATATTTTAGGGGAAGCCGACTTCTGCGGACGGACGTTCCGCGTCACTCCCGCCACGCTGATTCCCCGTCCGGAAACTGCCGAGCTGGTGCATTGGATAGGTGCCGACGCTGAAAAGAGGCAGGTGCGTTCCATCCTGGATGTGGGGACAGGCAGCGGCTGCATCCTTCTGACCCTGGCGGCCATCCTTCCCGGAGTGAAGGCAGAGGGCTGGGACATCTCCGAAGAGGCACTGTGTGTCGCACGGGAGAACAGCCGGAAGCTGGGGGTGGAGGCGACCTTCCGTCAGCAGGACATACTGGCACCGTCGCTCCCTGACAGGCAGGTGGATGTCCTGGTGAGCAATCCGCCTTACGTCACAGAGTCTGAGAAGGCGGAGATGGAACGCAATGTGCTGCTATGGGAGCCTTCCACCGCACTGTTTGTCCCCGATGACGACCCGCTGCGTTTCTACCGTGCCGTGGCAGGCTATGCCCGTCGGGCATTGAATCCCGGTGGAGCACTCTATTTTGAAATCAACCGTGCATACGGTCCGGAGACGGTCCGCCTGTTGCAGGAAGCGGGCTTCCCGTCCGTCGAACTGCGGAAGGACCTCTCGGGCAACGACCGTATGGTAAAAGCTAGCCTATGAAAGAACTGACTGAAGAAGAAGCACTCTATAAAGCCGCGGCATATTGCTCGTCGGCAGAACATTGTCGCTCGGAGGTGATTGCCAGGCTGACGGCATGGGGTATGGACGACGAGGCGCAGCAACGCATCCTGGAACGTCTCGTGAAGGAACGCTACATCGACGAGGCGCGCTATGCCCGTTTCTACATCCACGACAAGTCCCGGTTTGACAAGTGGGGACGCAACAAGATTGCGCAAGGGCTGAAGCTGAAGAAAGTCCCGTCGGCAGTCTATGCCGGACTCCTCGACGAGCTCGACGAAGAAGAGTACCTCGACGGACTTCGCACGCTGCTTGCCGCCAAACGCAAGCACGTGAAGGCACGTACCGATTATGAACGCAACGGCAAGCTCATCCGCTTCGCCCTCGGACGGGGGTATGAGATGGATGCCATCCGTCGTTGCCTGCCGGAGGCTGACGATGATGAATTTATGGATTGAAACCCTGCTCGACTGGATTTATCCCCGTCAGTGCCTGATGTGCGGACGTCTCCTGACCGTCGAGGAGAGGCACATCTGCCTGCCCTGCCTGATGGACCTTCCCCGCACGACCTTTCACCTGCATCCCGAAAACCTCATGGAGGAACGTTTCCGGGGTATCTTTCCCCTGGAACGTACCGCTGCCCTGTTCCTTTACGAGAAGGGGGCTGCGGTGTGCAACATCATCTACAGTCTGAAGTACCATGACCAGCCGGACATCGGGGTGTTCTTCGGACGGCTGCTGGCATGGGATATCCTTGATTCAGGCTTCTTTGAAGGCATCGACTGCATCATCCCCGTTCCGCTGGCACCCGGACGCTTGAGGGAACGAGGCTACAATCAGGCAGCCATGATTGCCCGCGGTGTGTCGTCGAAGACCGGAATACCGGTGCTGGAGACCCGCCTGGTGCGTACGCGTGAAAACCCGACACAGACCCGGCAGAGTGTCCGCGGACGTTTTGAAAATGCTGAACGTTTGTTCGAGGTGAGACATCCCGAGGAACTGGCAGGGAAGCACGTCCTGCTGGTGGACGATGTCGTCACCACCGGAGCCACCATCCGTGCCTGTGCAGATGCCCTGATGGTGTGTCCTGGCATACGTTTCAGCGTTCTTTCGCTGGGATGCACCTACTAGCCGTGCCGGGCATCCGTCCGGTACAGAACCTCTGCCTGCTCTCCATTTTGACTTTTTTGAACATCTTGCCAACTCGTATCGACGCTTAATTTTTGTAAAAACAAAGCGGCAAATGGTTGTCCTTCAAACATCATCTGCTATATTTGCACGTTATATCACCAAAAACTATACACATATAAATCGATTATGGAGACATTGGAAAGACTTTTCGCCGAGAAATTATTGAAGGTTAAGGCCATCAAGCTGCAGCCGGCCAATCCGTTCACCTGGGCTTCGGGTTGGAAATCGCCTATCTATTGTGACAATCGCAAAACGTTGTCTTATCCCTCGTTACGTAATTTCGTGAAGATTGAAATCTCACGTCTTATTTTGGAAAAGTTTGGCCAAGTGGATGCCATTGCCGGTGTGGCTACCGGAGCCATTCCCCAAGGCGCATTGGTTGCCGACGAATTGAACCTGCCGTTTGTGTACGTCCGTTCGAAACCGAAGGACCACGGACTGGAAAACCTCATTGAGGGTGAGCTTCGTCCGGGAATGAAAGTCGTTGTAATCGAAGACCTGGTGTCTACCGGTGGCAGCAGCCTGAAAGCAGTGGAAGCACTGCGTCAGAACGGCTGTGAAGTGATTGGCATGGTGGCTTCGTTCACCTATGGTTTCCAGGTTGCTGTGGAGGCATTCAAGGCTGCCAATGTGAAGCTGTTGACGCTGACCAACTATGAGGCAGTATTGAAAGTGGCGCTGGACACTGACTACATTGCCGAAGAGGACATCGAGGTGTTGCAGGCGTGGCGGAAAGATCCGGCTAACTGGAACGTAAAGTAAACGCAGATTGAATGATAGTGTGAAGAGAACAATCCGGGACATGATTCTGTGCCCTCCGGGTCGTTCTCTTTTGTTTTATGGTGGACAAGTCGGATTGTCCACTCATCCCCTTTTTTATTCCTAAATCTTTAAAACAGACAAATATGACTCAATTTGAAAGTGGAATCAAGATGATTCCTTACAGCCAGGAGCAGGTGTATGCTAAGCTCTCCGACCTGAACCATCTGGAAGCTGTCAAAGACCGCATTCCTGCCGACAAGATAGAAGACCTCCGGTTTGATGCCGACTCGGTGAGCTTCAATGTGTCCCCCGTAGGACGTCTGTCGCTCCGCATTGTCGACCGTGAACCGTTGAAGACCATCAAGTTTGAGGCGGAAAATTCGCCCATCCCCTTCAACCTGTGGATTCAGCTGCTGCCTGTCACTGAGACCGAATGCAAGATGAAGCTCACCATCAAGGCAGAAATCAACATGTTCCTCAAGGGCATGGTGTCCAAACCCATGCAGGACGGACTGGAGAAGCTTGCCGAGATGCTGGCCGTCATCCCGTACAACGGCTGACGACGCCTTGCCGACTGTCAAGTTGAGCTTGTGCGAAACTTATAACCCTTTACTTTTTCACGAACATGAAACTCTGGGAGAAAAATTTCGAAATGAACAAGGAGATCGAACGCTTCACCGTGGGGCGCGATCGGGAGCTGGACCTTTATCTGGCAAAGTATGACGTCATCGGTTCGATGGCACACATCACCATGCTCGAAAGCATCGGTCTGCTGACTGCCGAAGAGCTGGACCTGCTGCTGCATGAGCTGCGGCGCATCTATGAACTGGCGGAACGCGGCGAGTTTGTCATAGAGGAAGGCATCGAGGATGTACATTCGCAGGTGGAACTGATGCTGACACGTCGGTTGGGCGATGTAGGCAAGAAGATTCACAGCGGACGTTCGCGGAACGACCAGGTGCTGCTCGACCTGAAGCTGTTCACACGTGATCGTCTGAAGGAAATCGCCCGGCTGACCGAACGCCTTTTCCACACGTTGCAGAAGCAGAGCGAGACCTACAAGGAGGTGCTCATGCCCGGCTACACCCATCTGCAGATAGCCATGCCCTCGTCGTTCGGTCTCTGGTTCGGTGCGTACGCCGAGAGCCTGGTGGACGACATGCTTTTCCTGCATGCAGCCTTCCGAATGTGCAACCGTAATCCGTTGGGTTCCGCTGCGGGCTACGGCTCTTCCTTCCCCCTCAACCGTACGCTGACCACCCGCCTGTTGGGCTTCGAAAGCCTGAACTACAATGTGGTCTATGCGCAGATGGGACGTGGCAAGATGGAGCGTAACGTGGCGTTTGCCCTGGCAACGATTGCCGGAACGCTCTCCAAGCTCGCCTATGATGCCTGCCTGTTCAACAGCCAGAATTTCGGCTTTGTGAAGCTCCCCAACGAGTGTACGACCGGGTCGAGCATCATGCCGCACAAGAAGAACCCCGACGTGTTTGAGCTGACGCGTGCCAAATGCAATAAAATCCAGGCACTTCCCCAGCAAATCATGATGATAGCCAACAACCTCCCTTCCGGTTACTTCCGCGACCTGCAAATCATCAAGGAAGTGTTCCTCCCTGCATTCGACGAGCTGAAGGACTGTCTGCTGATGGTGGACTACATCGTGGAGCGCATGGAGGTGAACCGCCACATCCTCGACGACGACCGCTATGCCCCCATCTTCAGTGTGGAGAAAGTCAACCGGTTGGCAGCCTCGGGCGTACCGTTCCGCGACGCCTACAAGCAGGTAGGACTCGAAATCGAGGCAGGCAAGTTCACGACGGACAAGCAGGTACATCATACCCATGAAGGCAGCATCGGCAACCTCTGTACCGAGGAGATTGCCCTGCAGATGCAGGCTGTCGTCGACCAGTTCCATTTCGAACAAATCGAACAAGCCGAAGAAGCCTTGTTGCGTACCGGCGAATGAGCCGGACCTGCATGACTGCTGTCTTGACAAAGTGTCAAAACGTCAAACGAATCGCTCCAGAATGCCCGTTTTCAGCCCCAAGGACGAGTTGAAACGCAAAGAAGGTATTCTGGAGCGATTTGCTAAATACACATTGTTGTCATTTCGTTCTTCTTCCCGTCTTCCTGGCGGATTATTGTCCTTTTCCTCATTCATCCTGTTTTCAACCGACCGTTTTTACCCCTCAAAACAATAGTTCCCGATTGAGTGCCTTCCCGTACAAACTGGAGGTGAATGAAGTGAAACAAATCTTTCAATTTTATAAAATAAGCGTTTCGCACGTCAAACAAATGTGTTTCGCCGATGAAATAATATTGTTTGAGACACCAAACACAAGTGTTTGACACGTGAAACAATATTGTTTGACGAGTGAAACAATATTGTTTGGCTGCATAAGTATGCGCTTTTGGGACTTCAACGGAATAATCATGCAAGCCAAATCGCATGAATATTCTTAAAATACCCTGCTTTGGTCGATTTTTCAAAAAGACGCGTTAGCTGGAAACGGTGAAAGTACTGATTCTGTCAAGCAGAAGTCTTGTTTTTGTGTCATTCTGTATATTATTGATGCTTTGTTAGCCTATTTTGATTTAAGATGTTCCAACTTGTTATTTCATATTGAATATATATATATTATCAATGGATGGATGATAGTTATTGAGTTAAGCATTAGTTGGAATAAGAAGCTATGACTATATATGTTAAAAATATGTTTTTTATGTATTTGTACTATATAAATTTTTACTTTTGTAAAAGATAATAGCTTGATTTATATTGGTGATAACATATTTGACTATTGGTAAATGATAAAAAAATGACAATTTTGGAGAAGTGTTTAATCATTTGCAGATAGAGTTTTTTTATATTATCTCTTGTTAAGTAGCTAATTGTAGAATGAATAATATATCTAATAACTTAAAGACATTGTGTATGAAAAAATTGTTTATTTTGATTGCTTGGGTCAGTGCATTTTTTATGTCTTGTTCAAAGGATGATTCTAATGATATCCTGTGGAAACCTGACACTTTGGTTGAGACGGTTTGGGAGGGGAGAATAATACGGGATAATATTGAAAATAAGATTGTCGTTTCTTTTGTCTCGAAAGAAGATGGATTTTGTTATATGAATTCAGATAAAATAATTTCTTGTTTGTTTGAATATGATATGACAAATAATCAAATCATTTTTTCTAATATCTATGATGGAGATAAGAACTTGATTATTGAAGGAATGTGGCATTTTGATGTGTCAGAAAAAAAAGAATGCGACTCATTCAGTTTGAGGCTGCTGACAAGCAGAATGTAATAGAGATGAAAAGAATTTTGTAATAGGATAAATGGCTGTTATTATGAGGATTAGAGTATTATTGAGCCTTGCTTTTATCTTGGAATTGTGTGCTTGTTCAAATGATATTGAATTATTCCATGAAGTATTGAGATATGATGAATCTTTTAAAAAGGATTCTGTTGAATTTATTTTGAGGGGTAGGGATTCTCAATATCCGTGGAAGCAAAATCAAAAATCTGCTGGGAATTCAGAAACGAGAGCTGATATTAATTACAATTATCAATACCTAGGATGTGGCTTTCAGCCCAATACGTTGCCGTTGATCGATTTTAATAATATTACCTATCCGATATTTAATAGTCCGTTAAAAATTCACCATATCGGCTAAGCGGCTTCTGCCACAAAGCCAAAGAGTTCTTTGATAAGTTTAGCATTAAAAGTTCTGTTCGGTTTCAGACCGGACTTGCTAAAAATTCTTTTGAGCATGTAAATATTACTCAGATAGGCCTTTAGCAGTCCGATGGAAAGCGAGGGATAGTATCGTTTCCGCATGACCTTTGCGATGTTTACCGAAGTCAGTGAAGCATTGAAAGCGAAGTCGAGTTTCTTCAAGTCTCTTGCCTGACAGTCATTGAGTCCGGTAAACTGCTTGGAATCCCGAAAGCAAAACTCGATCTGGAATCGTGTACGGTAGTATTCGATGATGTCTTTGGCCGACATGTCAAGATCGGTGGAGAAATAAATTTTATGTCCTCCTGATCCCGGATAATGAACCACGACTTTGATGTTGCGTTTCATTGCCTTTGAATAGGCTTTGACTGAGTAAGCCTTTCCTCCTTCAATGTCGAGAATCTCGCAATGCTGAAGGTCGAGTTTCTCAAAAACAATCTTCTCGCCTTTGATACGCGGCCGTCCCCGCTTGCCTGTGCGGACACCGTCATGCGCATACCACAAGGCGGCGTCATCACGCAGGCGGCTGATGACATGGAATCCCAACAGGCAGGCTTCACCCACGAACTTCGCCTTTGAGAACCAGGCGTTCGCAACGACATAACGTGTTATGCGAAGCAGCTTGTCCTTGTATTTGCGGAGCACGTCAAGATACCAGTCCACAAGATTGTAATCTTCGCCTTGCTTTTCCAGATACGCCTTGTCCGGCGTCTGTTCCGCACGTAGCATCATGCAGTCCCGACTGTCAATGTCGATAATGCCGATGCCGAGAATTTCCAATCCCCGCTTCATTGCAGAAGCGCATCCCGACAGAACTTGCCGATATAAGGAGTCTTCTTTCCCGACTTTGAAATGTGGCTTGCGTCTATGGCAATGGCTTTTCTAACGCTTTCTCCAAACCGCTGCCGCATAAGGAAGAGATTGAACTGTATCCAGTCAAACTCACGTTCGAACAACTGCCGGAAGCGTTGTTCCGAGTTGTCCGAGTAACGGCCCATTTGGGTGAAATTAATCTTTCTTGGCAGTACCATATACAAAATCATGAGTTGGATGAATGCCGTTTTAAAACTTTTGCGTAACTTTGCTGAACAACTTTTCAAAGCATCGGTTACGAGTCCCTCATATTGGTCAAGTGCTGTTCTGTTCATTGCTTTAATGTGTGGTTGGATACCATTAAAGGTAATGAAAATCAGCCACTTGACCTATTTTGCTTTGCTAAACTTTGTTAATTAACTTGTTTGTTATCAACGGATTAGATATCAATTTAACGAAGTATTAATATAAGTTGTGCATACGATATTTGTCTATTAAAAGTTTGGTTACATTTAATTTACTAAATATCAACAATATGCACAACTTTTTAAACATAAATCTTTTATAATTTAATTCCGCCAATAGGTTTATATTAGCTTTGTGTATGCCTTAAATAAATGACTGACATGAAAAATATATGGATTTTCTCGTTGATTGTCTTTTATTCCCTTTTGGGATATGGTCAATCGTATAAATTTTACACTACCGATAAAGAGCTTTCAAGTAGCTTGATAAATCAAATCTATCAGGACAAGGATGGTGTAATATGGGTTGCTACAGAATATGGCCTCAATCGTTATGACGGAGTTAAGTTCACAATATATAAACATGATATTGATAACCCCCATTCTTTGATGAACAACTATGTGAAGAATATTTTTGAAACCAGTAATGGGGATTTGATTATCTGTACGTTTTCCGGTATCCAGAAGTACAATCCTTTGACTGATGATTTTTCCCTCCCGGCTAGAACTGTCGTGGATGAGACATTTGTAAATGTTGTCGGTTCGGTCATGGAACGAAAAAATGGAGAAATATGGATTGCTTCCCCTACACCCGGTAAACTTATTGTAAAGGATGATGAACTGGTTGTGGATTTCCTTGATTTGCCGATACCGGACAATCACTTTCCCGATCAGTATGTTGAAGATAAAGAAGGAAATATTTGGATAGCAGTCGGTGGTGTTGGAGTTTATAGGATAACACCAGAAAATGAGGTAACTTTATATCTGAAAAACATTCATAAATTGCATGCTTTGTGCCTGTGTAAGGATAATGATGGAAATCTTTTTGTGGGTAGTTTGGGGCAAGGTCTATACAGATATAATGTACAGCTGGATGATTTTGAACCTATTTCATATAATAGTGAAGCGCTTCCTGTAAAGTTTTTGATGGAGAAAAGTCCTAATGAGATATATATAGGGACGGACAAGGAATTAAAGTTTATGACAAGAAAAAAAAATACAATAGTTGATTATTCGATAAAGTTTTATTACTTGAATCTGAATAAATCAAAAGTGCATACAATGTGGACGGATAAAGATGGAAGCCTATGGATTGGTTTATATCAAAAGGGTATTTTGTACCAACCTGTAAATACGAATAATTTCAAATATCTAGGCCTTAAATCAATTTATAAAAATATCATTGGAGATTGTTGCATTACTTCTATATTAAAGGATCGGGACGGATTTCTGTGGGTTGGAAGTGACAATGATGGTATTTATCGTATATCAAAAGATAAAAATCATAGTTTGCATTACTCCATGACAGGAAATCAGGAGACGCTTTCTGGGGCCATTCTTAGTTTATTTGAAGATTCAAAATCAAATTTGTGGTTTGGTTCTTATACAAAGGGAGTAGGTAAAATTGATAAGAGAACAGGTAGATGTATCTTGTTTGGACAATTGAAAAGTAATGATGGAAATCCTATTCCTGCCGTTTTCGCCTTTGCTGAAGATAAGGAAGGACGTCTTTGGATAGGTGCGACTGATGGTTTGTATTGTTATGATTTGAATTCGGGGCAATTGAAGCTTTTCAGTGAGATGAGTGGAAAAGTTATCGCATGGATTAATTGCTTGCATTATTCATCGTCTAAAAATAAATTGTTTGTTGGGTCTTATGGAGGCCTTGATTGTGTATATTTGGATTCTGGTATTTTCTCCAGTAAAAAAATTATAAGTACGAATGCTGTGCATTCTATATGTGAAGACAAGAATGGTATCATTTGGACCGGGACATCTGAAGGTATATATTCCTTTGATGTGAAGCATGAAAAGGTAGAAAGTTATACTGTTAAGGATGGCTTGCCAAGTGATGTTATTTATGCAATTCAATGTGATGATAATAACAGGTTGTGGATAAGTACAAATTCTGGAGTTTCTTGCTTTCATCTGCATGACAAACAATTTGTTAATTATTATGTAAGTGACGGGTTGCAAGGGAATGAGTTCTATAAAAACTCTTCATATAAAGATTCTGATGGAATAATTTATTTTGGGGGAATGAATGGTGTGACTTATTTCAAGCCGGGAGAAATCTTCAGCCCCAACAAAAAATGGAATGTCCGGATTTCTGATTTTTATGTATTCGACAAGACTGTGAGGACAGGTATACGCTCAGGGGGTAAAGAGATAATTGACAGATCTATATTTGAGGCTACAGATTTCTATTTGTCATATAAAGATAATACATTCAGTTTGGAGTTTTCAACGGTAGAATTGAATAAACCGGAACGTTTGGTTTATGTGTATTCTTTTAATAATGGGGATTGGATTAATCTTCCGCATGGGATTAATCGGGTGTCTTTTAGTAATTTAACTCCTGGTGAATATACTTTTCGCATTAAGGTGAAGGACGGAATGATGGAATCGGATGTGAGGGAATGTACGATTCATATATCTTCCCCCTGGTGGGCAACGGTATGGGCTAAGATTTCTTATTTCGTGCTTGCTCTAATTATTATAGGAGTTGGTATATATAGATTTAAACGTCATCTGCATTATAAGAAAGAGAGAATTGAGTATCTCCATGCTGTAGAGATAAATAATGCCAAGCTTCAGTTCTTTATTAATATTGCACATGAAATCCGTACTCCATTATCGTTGGTGGTTAGTCCGTTATTGGGCCTGATGAAGACGGATAAAGATGAGTCAAGGCAGAAAATCTATAAAACAATTTATCGGAATACCCAGCGCCTTCTGTTATTGGTCAATCAGTTAATGGATATTCGAAAAATTGAAAAGAACCAAATGAAACTGACTTTTCAAAAGATTGATATTGTCCATTATATACGTCAGATTTGTGAGTCATTCAGTATACAGGCTTCAGTCAAGAATATAGCCTTGAATTTTAATACACATGGATGTGAGAATCTGGACTTATGGGTAGACCCGGCTTATTTTGACAAGATTATAATAAATATATTATCCAATGCCTTTAAATTTACGAAGGAGGGAAGTATCGATATTGATTTGTTTATTGCCGGGCAGCAGGAGGGGGCTGTTTCGGTAGCACAATATGCCAAAATCCAGATAACAGATACAGGTATTGGTATTGACGAAAAGGAATATGAACATATATTCGAAAGATTTTATCAGGTTCATAATAATTTAAGTAGGGCTGGTACGGGTATCGGTCTTCATTTGGCGCAATCATTAGTAAAACTGCATCATGGTGAAATTTCTGTCGGAAGGAATGTCAATGGATTGAATGGTACCACATTTACTATCGAGATACCTTTGGGTGATTCCCATCTGAGCCAGGATGAAATTTGTGGAGAAATAGAAAAAGGAGAGACGATAATTTCGCCTGCTACGGATATGGAAGTACCATTGTTGGAAAATCCGGATCCGGAAAAGAATCTTCATGTTAGAAGAAAATGGAAAGTGTGTATCGTTGAGGATGATGATGAAATCCGGAAATATATAAAGGACGAACTTTCTGTGGCATATCATATAACAGAATACAATAACGGGAAAGAGGCCTGGTCGGGTATCTTGAAGGAAATTCCGAATTTGATAATAAGTGATGTCATGATGCCAGAGATGGATGGTTTTACATTATGCGAAAAGATTAAGCAAAATGTAAATCTGAATTATCTTCCTGTCATTCTGTTGACTGCCAAGACTACGGATGAGAGTACTATAAAAGGGTTGGATATCGGTGCTGATGCATATATAACCAAGCCATTTAATATTGCTATCTTACATAAAACGGTGGAAAATCTGATTCTCAAACACCAGAAGATGCAGAATATCTTTACCGGCAGGCAAGGACAGGATGATAAATTGGACAAGTTAGAGGCAAAATCGCCCGATGAAAAACTTATGGAACGAATAATGAAAGTGATAAATGACAATCTGAGCAATCCGGAACTGACTGTAGACGTGATTGTAAATGAGGTCGGTATCAGCCGTTCCCATCTGCACCGGAAGCTAAAAGAACTTACCAACCAGCCGACCAGACAATTTATCCGTAATATCCGATTGAAGCAAGCGGCACAACTTTTAGCCGACAAGCGCCATTCCATTGCGGAGGTTGCACAGATGACAGGATTCTCTAATCCTAATAATTTCTCGACTCTCTTTAAAGAATTATATGGGGTTACCCCTTCTGAATATATGGAATAACATCTGCAGGAAAATAAATAAAACTAATCTCAGTATCAGCCCTCCTTCCCATTAGAGACAAAGGAGGGCTGACTTTCTCTAAATCAAAGCGATAACATTCATAATAAGCACTTTCTGGCAGAGTATTATTGATGTGTTTTCCTGGTAGAAGTTTGATGTCATTCCCAAACTTCTTGATATGAAATATGGGTTTGAGACATTTCAAAAGCCTTTTGAAACGTAAAAAGATAAAATGAAACATTTATAGATGGATGCGACATGTAATAATTCTGTGTTCTGATTCTACATTTCTAATTTTGTGTTGAAAGATTTTTTTTTCTATGCTTGACAATCGTGTTTGTAGAAGATGTTAAACAATGTTTCAATATTAATCTTAAAATTAGTTATATGAAAAATGTAAAACGGCAAATTCAGAAAATTCCTTCCTTACTGTTCTGGATGCTGTTATGCTGTCTTACAGCTTCGGCCCAACAAGGGATGACAGTAAGAGGTATTGTGCTTGATGATGATGGTGAAGGTATCATAGGTGCTTCCATTGTCGTAAAGGGCAATAAATCGATTGGTACAATATCCGATTTTGACGGAAACTTTCAATTGACGGTCCCTAATGAGAAGTCGATTCTTGTCATCTCTTTTGTCGGGATGAAGACAAGAGAAGTCAAGGTTTCACGGAGTAACATGCGGATTACTTTGGAAGATGATTCCCAGGAAATAGACGAAGTTGTAGTAGTCGGTTATGGGCAACAGAAGAAGGCCAGTGTCGTCGGGGCTATTACTCAGACTACAAGTAAGGTGCTGGAACGTTCCGGAGGAGTTTCGGACTTAGGTTCTGCATTGACCGGTAATTTGCCCGGTGTGGTAACAACCGCAAGTACAGGTATGCCGGGTGAGGAAGACCCACAGATTTTGGTTCGTGGTATGAGCTCGTGGAACAATACAGCTCCGTTGATATTGGTGGATGGTATTGAACGTCCAATGGCTGGTATTGATATCAACTCGGTAGCCTCTATCTCTGTATTGAAGGATGCATCGGCAACTGCTGTATATGGTGTAAAGGGCGCGAATGGTGTTATCTTGATTACAACCAAACGTGGTTCTGAAGGTAAGGCAACAATCAATGCCGGTGCAAGTATGGCATTCAAGATTCCGTCCAAACTGCCCAACAAGATGGATTCCTATGACGCTTTTGCCTTGCGGAACAGTGCTATAGAATATGAATTAGGTCTGGTTCCTGATTCATGGACAGATATGGTGCCGCGTGATATCATGAATAAATATCGTAATCCGGCAAATCTTGAAGAAGCGGAACGATATCCTAATGTAGATTGGAATGATTGGATGTTCAAGGATTATGCTGTTTTCAGAGAATGTCAATGTAAGTATTCATGGAGGTACACGTTTTGCAAAATACTATGCAGCTGTCGACTACCAACATGAAGGGGACTTGTTTAAAGAATATGATAATGGACGTGGATATACGACAACATATGGCTATGATCGTATTAACATGCGTAGTAATCTGGACTTTCAACTCACGAAGACCACTTTACTTAAAGCTAATATTGCAGGTTCTCATGGAGTAAAAAAAGGTCCACGTACCGATTATGAATATAATATATGGGGAAGTGCATATACAACCCCTCCTAATGTATTTATCCCTAGATATTCGGATGGGAAATGGGGTTATGACCCGATAGACAATGCTAATAACTCTGTGGCGCAATTAGCCTTGGCTGGACAGAATACACGAACCACAACACGTCTTACAACAGACTTTATATTGGAACAGAAACTTGATTTCTTGTTGAAAGGTTTGAGTGCTAAAGCTTCTATTTCATGGGATAATGTGTTTTATGAACAGAATAGAGGTGTTAATGCCGGAGGTACGGCTTTGTATAAATAACGTGAGTTCGATATAAGAGCTTAAATTAGTTGTTTGA
>ULTZ01057150.1_pt1 | contig 22501 bp, 13 predicted proteins | sample 1957981 | NCBI WGS metagenome assembly ULTZ01 (sample SAMEA4835745, study PRJEB28245) | human gut metagenome | biome: gut microbiome; material: fecal sample | place: Denmark | collected 2008
GAGCGCCGGGAAAGTTGTGTATGAATATGCCGGGATAGACAATGAATCATTCTTAGGAGCGCCAATACTAAAACGCATCAAGGTCTATAATAATACGGACAGCCTACCGATCAAAACATTCAGGTTTGAATATATTGTATACAGCAATGAACACTATGACCCGGATCATTCCTCCCAACCCCGGACATACACGTTGCTTTCAGCGGTCTATGACAACGATGAGCCAATATATAGATTTGAATACAATACCGATGAGGATGGCGGCATAAGTGTATATTACGACTCACAGGATTTTGCCGGGTATCATAACGGCAAGGACAACGAGGACGGACTTGCCGGGCGAGACAAGGTGTACAACAATAGCGGTGCTGACCGCAGCGTAAGTCCGGCAGATGCCGTAATAGGCGCTCTTAAAACGATACGATACCCGACCGGTGGACGCACCGAAATCAAATGGGAAAGCAACATCGCAGGCTATCTCGACAACATGCCGCTGCCGTGCCGTGTCAACGACACGCACGTCACACGCAGAGAGACCGACACAATACGTATGTGTCTTAATGCGTCACACAAGAAACTATCCTTATCAAATATCCTTGTTCCGGCAAATACGGAAGTCACACTGAATATCGGGCAGTATTTTTTGATGAATCCGGCCAATCTTTATCTGACGGATTATTACAACCAACACAATTCGGACATTGAGCATTATGCAGGCCTTAACCCATTCAATTACCCGCATGTCACGGTACGCAGACACAGCGATAGAAAGCTGATACAAGTTGTATTCATCGATAATGCAACCATTGAATCTTCCAATGGTCTTATAAGACTGGACATCGGCAGCGGATATTATGACTTTGCTTTGATCAACCCCATGTCTGTATCCGGGGCGGAAGACTTTTTGGAGCGTGAGTTCATGTATGACGATGCTATTGCCGGACGGATCTATGTCATTAAGGAAACTATTGACAACGCTTCGATGTCCGGAGGCAGAGACTATTGGGCAGGTATTCGAGTCAAACGCATAAGTTCGTATACATCAGAGCAAGACAAATCTCCGATTATCAAGACTTTTATGTATGGAGACCTTGATCCCGGAGTTACATCTGGGACTATACAAATATTACCGCGTTATGACAATAACTACTATATGGCATTCACTCATCCCACTATAGAAGGAACGGGCTACACTGAGGTTTTCAGCTATGGGGCGGCAGCCTTCCCGAATACTCCCGTGTCATCTCCTTGGCAAATACAGTATCCAAAGGTTATGACTTTTCTATCAAGAGAAGACCCCTACTATCCTGATGATTATCTCAATCGATATGTTCATATATACCGCTTTACGAGTAGTCAAGATAATGGTAACTCCGACTACAACCGCACCGCGTTTCTGGGTTTCCAACCCATCGGGGCACGTATGTATACTTCCGTAGCTCACAGACGTGGTCTGCTTACCAAGCATCAGGAGGGCAACGGCGGTACTCCACCTATCACGTCATACGAATATAACATATATGAAGCTGATAGTCTGAGTATACTGACTACCGAACCATTCGTTCTATGTGACTTCAGTCATAATCCGGTAGCCAATGGTGGATACGGCGGATGCGATTACGGAATAGGAACGTATTCCATTATTCCATACAACAAGACCATTCGTCGAGAGAGTTATCAAGAAGGATTCGACGGTACGTATACTTCCGGCTACAACTCGTCTAAGGATTACGAGTATTTCTATAGCGGGTACACCACAAATCTTGACTACAACCTTGTGAAGACAATGACGACTCAGGATTCGGAAGGGCGTGGTATAGTCACGCATTACACATACTTCAATACGGAAGGACAATACACGCCGCTTGTTGAGACAATGGTCACCGAATGCGAAGGCTCTGTCATCTCGGCGACAAGAAACTCTTATGATGCCAATACGCGGCTGTTGACAGCCACTTATACCCTCGGCCAAAGCGCAGCTTCCGCATCAGTGCTCACAACGTCAGGCAAGGGAACGACAAGCACACAAATGTCTCTCATAAATAAAGTTTTATACGAATATATCTATGACCGCCGAGGGAACATCGTACAGATAAATTATTCGGGGACTCCGCTTGTCGCGTACATTTGGGGCTATAGCGGGTCGTACCCGGTTGTCGAGGCCAAAGGAATTAGTCGCGAACAACTATGCGCAGCAGCCATATCTGCAGGCGTGACTTCTGATATAATCCTTAGCGGTAACGTAGCAAGCGAGGGAACAATCAGCCAAATAGCACAATCTGTGCGCAACGCCTATCCCGGCAAAGAAGTATGCTCGCTATGCTATCGACCACTTATAGGCATCATCGAGAAAATAAGTGCGGACGGAGTGCGTAGTATTTACAACTATGACAATCGCGGGCGTCTGTCCGAGATAAGAGATTTCAACAGTTTTCTCATCGAAAAATACAGCTATGAATATGCAACCGAATAAACGCAGACACGCGCTGCGAACCTTTGCGCCGCTTTTGTTTGCGATATGTGTATGCTTCTGCGCTTTATCCGAAAGCCTAAACATCAATAGTCCGCGAATTGGGGACAAATATTCGCGTACCATACTCTTAGGACTGCCATATAGCACATATTGCAGTGGAGACACTATCAATCTGGCCGGATGCCGACAGACCGGCACAATATCCACCGAAACTTATAAACCATCAAAGACCGACACTATCTCTGAGTTTATGACCGTAGAAGGCAGTACTTATACGAAGTTCTGTCTCGACCGGTATTCCAACCTCCTTGTGCATTCCGTGTCAAAACCGGGGCTAAGGTCATCTATTCAGTCCTATTCGCCATATCTTGCATATACAACAACTGACACATGTGGCAACACCGAAATTACGGGTTATTTGGAGTCAATCGGTTCGTACACACGTAAGGGCAGATGGGGATATACCGTCCTACCCGGAACCGTCATTACGCCTGATGGAGATACCATTGTCGGGCTATCATCAGTTGTGACGACCGCCTGCGACACATTGACGATAAATACCGAGACTTCGGATACGACAATGCATATAGGCATAAATCGCAGGTGGTATTCTCCGGGATACAGATATCCTATACTTGAGGTGTGTAACGAGCTGATTACTAAAGGCTCTGACACTTTGGGTAATTTACGACAAATATTCTATTTTGCCACTTATGAGCAGGAACGTCAAATCGAAGACGATGCTGCGAATGAGAGAATTCGTGAGCAATGGAAGAATCATCCGAATATTGGGCAACGAGGGCAACAACATCCTGCTATCACGGGCGGGTGGACTGACCGCATATCATATACATCAAAAGACAACACCGTCAACATTCATGTTGATGTTCCGGCTAAGGACATATCAGTGCTTGTGTCAGATCTCTATGGCAGAGTGTGGAATCACTCAGCATTAGCATCAACAGGTACAGCCTTGAACGTTTCTATTGACATCTCAAAATATCCTATGGGGGTATATATGTTCACTGTTTCAGACAATAACGGCAATTCGACAACGTTCAAAATAATAAAATGAGAATACAATCAACCTTGTTAATAGCCACAGCCATAGTTGCTGCTGTGCCGGGCTTTGCGCGGCACAACCGGGTGACGGTGACGACGTACGGGGATGCGGCGGGTACGGCGGCACGGGCGGCGGTGACCGAGATGTACTTCGACGGGCTGGGACGGCAGACGCTGTCGGTGTCTCGCGGCGCGGGCGGCGCGGGCGAGGATGTGTGGACACGCACCGATTATGACCGACGGGGCAATGTGTGGCGGCAGTGGTCGCCCACTCCGGTGGCGGCTTCCGCACCGCTGACGGCGCCGCCGTCGGCTCAGGCTCTCGAAAGTGCCGCGGAGGCATTCTATGGCCGAGAGCAATTCCCGTATACGCGCACGGAGTACGAGCTTTGGGCTACCAACCGTCCGGAATACGTCTACGGCCCGGGCGCGACATGGCAGAGTCATCCGAGCCGCACGGAGTACGGCACCAACAACAGCGCCGTGCGCATCCTGCTCGCCGAGGGCGGACGACTTAAAGCTGTTGGAATGTATCGGCCCGGCACTCTGCGGCGCCGGATGGACACGGATGCTGACGGCACTTCGGTGACGGTGTTCACCGACAGGCTCGGACGCCGGATTTGTGAACGGCGTAAGGCTGCACACGGTACTCAGACGATGGAAACACGTTTTGTCTACGACATACGCGGCGACCTGCGATACGTGGTCTCACCCGAGGGCTTCGCGCTGATAGAAGCTGAAGAAGAGGGATATGCCCCGGCTAACGCCGTGTTGTTGTACTGCGACCGCTACGATTATGATATATGGCATCGCGTGGTCTCGCGCACCCCGGCGGGATGCGAGGCTGTGGAATACGTATATGACCGCCTCGGACGCGTGGTCATGTGGCGCGATGCGGCGTTACGCGCCGCCGGGCGGTGGCACGTCACCAAATACGACGCTTCGATGCGTCGAGTCGTCGAGGGCAGCGCTCCGTGTCGGCAGACGCGCGAGACGTTGCAGTCGCTTTACGGCGACAGCCTTTTTGTGGAACGATTCATAGCCGACTACAACAAGGCGGAAAGTTCGTTGCAATATACCGAGAACTGCGGCCCGGCGGGCTTCGAGGCCGTGCAGGCTTGGTATTATGACGATTATACATTCGCCACGGGGCATATCCCGTATGCCTCAGCTCCGGCGGTGGAGGGATTGTGCGGCGGCGCGGATGCTCCGTTGCGCACTTCGGCCGGATGCTTGTGTACGGGCATGGCGCGAAAGCTCGATGGTGACATGTGGTACACGGTTACGCGTTATGATGACTATGCACGCCCGGCATGGACATGCAATTACGACCTCTACGGACAGAATACGCGGCGCACCACCCGCATCGCTCATGACTTTCGCGGACGCGTGACGGCTCGGGCCGAGCGGCTCGAGACTATAATGGAGTGCACGCCCACGGAGGGGCATACCGCCGTATGGAATTACGCTTACGACCTTGCAGGGCGGCAGACTTCCGTATCTTTGGCCGTGGACGGCGGAAGCGCCAGCACGGTCGCGACATACACTTATGATGGTGTCGGACGGCTTGCCTCAAAGTCCTTCGGCACAGTGAGTAATGGCACCTCGGAGGAATATGTCTATGACGCGCGTTCCAATGTCACGGGTGTGTCGGGCAGCGGCTTTGCACAGACGGCGTACTTCGGCACAAATCCCGTGGAGGGCGGTGCATCTCGCTACTTGTCGCCATGTGCTGCCTCCGAGCGGCAGTACGGTGCTGAGGGCGAGGGAGTGTCGCAGACAATGTGGACATACCGATATGACGGCTTCGGACGTCTTGCCGAGGCTTCGGCCACGGACGCCGTGTCCGCCCCGGACCGCGCCTTGGGCGAGGTCTTCGAGTACGACCGCAACTCCAATATTCTGTCGCTGGAGCGCGTCTACGCGGGCGAGCCGGTGCAGGATGCCGCGATGTCATATGTCGGCAATCGCCTTACGGGCGTCAACGATGCCTCGATGCCGTACAACAAGGACATTGTACCGTCCTTTGCCGCCGGGACTTACGCGCTTGAGTATGACGGCGACGGGCGGCTTGTGGCAGACGGCACGCGCGGCATCACGGACATAAAATACACAACGGACGGCATGGGACTGCCAACACGCATCGACCTCAGCGCAGATAACAAGGTTTACTCGTCCTACCTGCCTGATGGAACGTTGATTGCGCGTGATTTTCGCTCGGTACGTACGCGCACTACCGTGCGTGTCAACTCCAAGGGCGACACCATAGTACGCACCATACGCGAGCCGGTGATAGACCACACGCTCTACCGCGGCGACTGGGAAATCAGCGGCTATCCGGGCAGCGGCGTCTGGCGCCTCAATACCCCCGAAGGCATCGCCAGGGTCGTCAAGAACGGCGCGACATCTGACGCCGGACGGACGTTTACGCATCTGTGGTACGTGCGCGACCGCTTGGGGAGTGTGCGCACGGTCGTGGACGACAACGGCACGATACGGCAATGCACAATGTTCTACCCATCGGGACTGCCGGTGCAGCTGTTCGGGACGGAGCGCGTGACCGACCGCGCCCATATCGGCAACCGCTGGAGCGGCTTCGCCGGGTTGGGCTGGCACGACAACACTGCTCGTTGGCACGATGCAATCCTTGACCGCTTCACCACCCCCGACCCCAAGTCCGCCGAATCACCATCACACTCAACATATGTGTTCTGTTCCGGAAATCCGATTAACCGCATTGACTTCGATGGAAAGAAGGATTGGCCTGTTCCACGGGCCTACAACGGCCATACACGCAGACACAGCAACAACTATGGTGAATACAGGGGAAGGCGTTTACCACACCAAGGACTTGATATAAATTTAGGCAGTGGATACGATGACTATGGTTGCCCTGTATATGCCACACATGATGGGAAAGTAGTGCGTGTAGCATATTATTATGATGACAAAAATCCCGGAGGAACAAGAATTAAGATACAGTCATACGATGGTTCAGTTTCAACTTTTTATATGCATCTTTCAGATATATCTGATAATTTGAAGGTGGGTGATGACGTTTCTGAAGGGCAACAAATAGGCAAGATTGGGGCCAGTTCATTTGGCAATGAAAACTCTAAACCAGGAGGGAAATGGGCATCACACTTACATTACGAACTAGAACTAAACGGCAAAAAGATTGATCCGGCCAATGGACCTGGACAAATGGTAGACGCTCAAAAACTAATTTTATCCCCACCAGACAATAGCATTTACTTTATGGGCACACTTGAGACTATCGAAGTCAAAGCGACAGGGAGTGCTACACCAATGCCTATTCTAGTTTCCAATAAACAACTTGAAATACCAGCATTAATAGACGTCAAACTATGAATCGAACGACAATCATAAGCCTACTTGCAATCGCATTGGCCATCGCAATAACCTGCAACGCCAAGCTTATTTGTATCGGAGAAAAGAATTATACTCCGATTGAAAAATTACTTACAACAGGACGCAATTATTACGACGGTTGTGCATTCAGCGACTGTGGCGAGGGCGATAGTATAATAGGAAAATACCACATATACAGCTATTTGTCGCAAGATTCATCGCGCATTACCGCGTATGACGTTGACGAAAATTATAAGGTTCGCGTTGAGCCCTATGCCTTAGTCCGACTATTTATAATCCAGGATATAAACACAGCCGCCAGGGATACATTTATTGTCAATCGAGGCATATACGATTACTCTCCGTGGCTTAAGTCTTGGCGTTACAAGGTAGAGCAATATACTATTGGCGGTCCGGCGAACATCTCCGTACAAAACGACACGTGTACAATCAGACTCGCGTTGTTTGTAACGGATACGGATATGTACGATATGTTCAAGCTAAAATACTGCGATGGAAAATATGAGTTTAGCGAAGTAGATGAGACCTTTGACGGAAACGATATATGGGATGAAGAAGATGAGCAGTAATACACATGAAATCTATTCGTAGACAGCCTAAGCTGACTCCGGACAATCGCGCACTCTCCTCCTACCTGCCGGATGGGACGCTGATGGCACGCGAGTTCCGTTCGGTGCGCACGCGCACGACCGTGCGTGTCAACTCCAAGGGCGACACCATAGTACGCACCATCCGCGAGCCGGTGATAGACCGCACACTCTACCGCGGCGACTGGGAAATCAGCGGCAGCACTTGGCGCCTCAACACCCCCGAAGGCATCGCCACGGTCGTCAAAAACGGCACGGCAGCGCAGGGTGTCGCTGATGCCGGGCGGACGTTTACGCACTTGTGGTACGTGCGCGACCGCTTGGGCAGTGTGCGCACGGTCGTGGACGATGATGGCACGATACGGCAGTGTACGATGTACCCATCGGGGCTGCCGGTGCAGCTTCATCGAGCAGGGCATGACGCAGTGCGAGCGTCTTGTAATACTGGACCAAATTGCCATACATTAGACGAGTGCGTCGGGAAGCGGTGATAAAGACAAACCATTGAAATAATAGCCACAGAATTAAATGAAAAAAGTACTATTTCTCACCATCGGACTTATTCTCCCTCTGATTGTTAATGCCGAGATGCCCGAAAACGCAATACCGTTTATTTTGGATTCGCATGTGTATATACAGGGGACACTTGCCGACAGTGCGGCCGTTTCCTTGATATACGACACAGGCGCCGACCGTTTATATTTAGATAAGGACTATATGGCCTTATCCGATTTCGGCAAATCTCCGCTTCGCAAGGGGATGGCAAGAATGGGCGGCGCCGGCAATGGTGGGCCGCAGAAAATCCCTATCATAATAGATACGTTCAAATTGTCTTTGGGTGATATAGTGTATAATGAAACTATAACCCCAATCATAAATTTAAGAGAAATACTCGGACGCCATGCGGACGGCATGATTGGCAACAACGTGCTTTGGGACAAACCGCTCATTATAAACTACACCGATGGCTATCTGCTGTCGGCAAATACATTGACACCTGACAAGCTGGAGGGATATACAAAGCTTCCGGCATATTTCACTGACAATAGAATTGACATTGAATGTGAATTGACTGTCGATTCGACACAGATTGTCAAAGGGAAATTCCGCCTTGACTTAGGATGTGGCAGTACAATTATCCTTACCAACGCGGCACGCAAGAAATTGAATCTTGACAATAAGAACACAGCAATTAGCTATCATTCCAATATGGGTGTCGGTGGCGATGGTACGAACATTGATTTTCGAGCCGATTCGTTCAGGCTTCTTGACGAATTGGAAAACGTGGTTATTTCAGCCTCGTATAATACCGCAGGGGCACTCTCTGACCATGAACATATAGGAATTATCGGAAACGAAATATTGAGCCATTATGACCTAATCATTGATGCGCCCAATAAAGCCCTGTACGCCCGAAGAAATCAAAACACAAGCACCTCATATCAAGAAAGTTCAACCTGGCAGATGGGTTATACCGACCGAACCGACATTTGCGATGGTTGGATTGTAAGTAGTTTGTATGAAAATGGAATAGCGGCAAACGCCGGAATAAAGGCAGGTGATATGATTTTGGAGATTAATGGCCGACCGGTAAAAGACATCGATTGGGAGGAGCAACGAAAAGGTCTTGAATTAAAGGGCGCGACAATCTTCAAAGTCCGGCAGAAAGAAACGGGAGAAATCAAGGAATACACATTAGAGATCGACAACGGCATCATTTAAGCGATGACAGACTAAAGACAGACTAAAGTCAAAGCGACAACGCAATTTTTAGGCGTACTAATGCCGGGCTTTAACGAAAAATGTGTACATTTGCAGCCCGTTTCGCCTCGGCAAGGCGTGGCGGCGTGCAGACGGCCTCGGCAAGGCCGCATCCCGTACGCCGCAATCATTGTCTCGGCCGGGGTCAAAAACCTATCACAACCACCGTCTCTTCTCGACAGACACAATGAAAGACATCAGTATCACTGTCCCCGTAGTCTGCTACGGCTACGATGAATTGCCTGACGATGCCGTCCGCGCCCTCGTGGAAAAGGCCCGCCAATCCACCTATCATTCGTATGCACCTTACAGCCACTTCTGTGTCGGCGCCGCCATCCTGCTGGACAACGGCGAGACCATCACGGGTGCCAATCAGGAAAATGCCGCCTTCAGTGCCGGCACATGTGCCGAGCGCTCGGCCTGCTTCTATGCACACGCCAATTACCCGGAAGCACGCTTCGAGGCAATAGCAATTGCAGCACGCGCCGAAGACGGTGATTTTGTCGCCGACCCGGTGTCGCCCTGCGGCGTCTGCCGTCAGGCTTTATTAGAATATGAGGTCTTGGCCAAACATCCCGTACCGGTATGGCTGGCCGGACGCAACTGCGTATATCGTCTGCCGTCGGTGGCCTCGCTGCTGCCGCTGGCGTTCTCGGAATTTTAAGGCACGCGGCCGCCGAGTCAATCATATAATAAAAACACCGGACATCGGCCGAAGGTTGCATAACGGCCTGCAGCAATGCCCGGCGGCAGTTTCGTTTTTTTAGGTGGAACGGGGACGTCAATCCTTATCAATAAGGTCGCGCAAGGTCACATCCGGGTTGCGGAACTGACAATATCCGCCCTTGATATGTGCGTGTGTGATAGCGCTTTGAGGACAATTATGATAGCACGCGGTGCAGCGTATACATCCGCGATTCCATTCCGGATGCCCGTCCCCGTCGCGAGTGATGGCGCCCACCGGACATATACGGGCGCAGATGCCACAACCGTTGCAGCGCCCCGTGTCGCACCGATACTGACGATAAAAGCCCTTGAAGGATGGCATCGCTTTCATACATATTCCCATAAGACGATCTGCGACCGATGGCAGCGCAATATAATGACGTCGAGCGGCAATATCGGCAGCGATGGCAGCCGTGTGGCCGGGTATATCCTTGCCATCGGCTGTCTCGATTTGTCGGCGTACATCGTAGAGCATAAAGTTGTTGTCCACCATCTTGATACTATTGGCATATGCAACCTGCAGGCCGCGACGGCGTGCTTGACGGCAGGCAATGTTCACCCCGAGGCCCGGTGTCACCCCACAAGTATATACCACAAAGAGATAGTCGGTGCGAATATCCGCAGTCTCAAAAAATCGCTCGACCGGCGCCGGCATACGCCCCGTGTGCGTAGGCGTGACAACACCTATGGCATCATCCTCCCATACGGCAGACGGCGTCTCGAGCGCCTCTCTTATGCCTATGATGCGGCTATCAGCCTGAGTTCGAGCGATATGCCGCGCCACAGAAAGAGAATTGCCCGTTGCTGAAAAACAGAAGACTATCATATCGCAAAGGTAAGCATTCGACCGCTTTCAGCAAAAATAAATTTTATAATCCTAAAAACTGCTAAAAGAACAAGCCTCCAACTAAACATTAGGTCGCAACAGCGGTCTATTGGTCAGAAAACGACAAAAAGCAAAAAATGAAAACACGCCGCTCAGGACGTCTTGTAATGACGTCCATATTCCTACTGGCCGGCATATTGTATGCCTTGGCCTACAACATCTCGGGAGTCGTGACCGACACCGACGGCGATGCGCTGGTGGGCGCCTCGCTGCGACTGCTGCGCAGCAAAGACTCGACAGTGATCAAGGCCGCTGCCGCCGACGGCAACGGACGCTATGTGCTGCGCGACATCGCCGACGGGCGCTATGTACTCGAGGCCTCGTACGTAGGCCACAACCGACAGACAGTCAATGTCACCATGGCCGGACGAACACTGCGCGTGGACACTATGCGCCTCTCCGACGAAGCTTACACATTGGACGCCGTCACCATCTCCGGCATACGCACTCCCATCAAGGTGATGGAAGACACCATCGAGTTCAATGCCGACACCTATAAGGTGCAGCCCAACGCCGTAGTCGAGGACCTGCTCAAGCGTCTGCCAGGCGTCGAAGTGTCATCCGATGGTAAAATCACCTCCAACGGCAAGGAAGTCACCAAAATACTCGTGGACGGCAAGGAATTCTTCAGCGATGACCCCAAGGTGGCCTCCAAAAACCTACCCGTGAGCATGGTGGACAAACTTCAGGTCGTAGACCGAAAAAGCGATCTGGCTCGTATAACCGGCGTCGATGACGGCGAAGAAGAAACCGTCATCAACCTCACCGTCAAAAAAGGCATGAAAAACGGATGGTTCGGCAATGCCGAAGCCGGTGTCGGCACCGACAGCCGATACATGGGCTCGTTCAACGTCAACCGCTTTTGGAACGACAACCAAATCACGCTCTTAGGCGGCATCAACAACATCAATGAACCCGGATTTACGGACGGAGCCAGCGGCCGCTTCCGCCACTTCGGAGGCGACAACGGCATCACCACATCTCGCGCCCTGGGCCTCAACTTCAACGTAGGCAACAAGGAAATATTCCGCGTAGGCGGCAACGTAATGTACAGCAACACCGACGCCCGCACATACAGCACCACCGACCGCCAGTATCTCTTCGAAGACTCCACATCGTACGTCAATTCGGGCAAGTACGCGCACGACCGAGGACACAACTTCCGCGCCGACTTCCGCATACAATGGAACCCCGACAGCCTCAACACCCTGGAAATACGACCCCGCATAATGTACAATTCCAGCGATGGCCTTAGCGTCGATTCATCGCTGACACGCGCCGGCAATGCCGACCTCACACGCGTCACCCAAAGCCGCAACAACATCACCAGCGATGGCAACAGCTGGGAATTCGGCCTCTCAATGATATACAACCACAAATTTGCCTCGCGCCCGGGACGCTCGTTCAGCGTACACCTCAATGCCAATACCTCCAACGTACGCGAACACGAAGACTCATACTCCTGGAACCGCTTTTTCCTGCTTGACGACAAAACCGATGTGTACGACCAATACGCATCCAACCACACATGGAGCAAAACCTTATCGGCACGCCTAAGCTGGACCGAGCCACTGGGCAATGTCAAAAACGGCAACTTCCTGACCTTCGCTTACCGCCTGCGATACCGCTGGAACAACGCCGACCGCCTCACCTACGACCGCCCAGTATCGTGGCCCGGCGGATACGACCAAGACCCCGTCATCGGCGATGATTTGGTATGGAACAGCGACCTGAGCAACAGCTTCCGCAACAACTATATGAGCCAAGACATACGCGCCGGCTTCAAGCACGTCTCCAAGGTCTGGACCATCGATGCCGGCCTGTCACTGGTACCCCAAATGTCCAGTTCGCACGACCTCATAGACAACGCTCGCGACATACCCACGCGACACACCCTCAACATCGCCCCCTACCTGCGCTACCGCTGGAAACTGTCCAAGCAGCGCACCTTCAACCTCGACTATCGCGGACGCTCATCCCAACCCTCGATGTCGCAACTCCAACCCGTGGCCGACAAGTCCGACCCCCTGCGCATCATCGTCGGCAACCCCTCGCTGAACCCCACATTCACGCACAACATACGCATGCGCTACCAAAACTTCAATTCCGAGGCCCAACGTTCAATCATGGCCATGGCTTTTGCCAACATCACGCAAAACTCCATAGTCTCCAAGACCATCTACGACGCCACCACCGGCGGACAAACCACCACCTACGACAACGTCAACGGCGTATGGTCCGCAATGGCAATGGGCATATTCTCGCAACCGCTGCGCAACCGCGCATTCGTGTTCAATACCCATATAGGCACGCGCCTGAACCACAACGTCGGATTCAACAACGGCCTGCGCAACACTTCCATAGCCTTTGACGTGATGCTCTCGCCCTCGCTGGCATGGCGCCCCGACAACATCGAACTCGAGATACGCCCTCGCTACAACTTCCAGACATCTCGCAATACCGTCCAGTCAGGCAGCAACCGCGATGTACACGGCTACGGCTTCAGCTTCTACGGCACATATTACACACCTTTCGGGCTGGTACTCTCCACCGACCTCAGCTACGACGCAACCAACGGATACTCGGCCGGATACGACCGCAACGAATGGATGTGGAACGCCTCCATAGCCTACCAATTCCTGCGCGGCCGCAACGCCACCATCACCCTCAAGGCCTACGACCTGCTGCGCCAGAAAAACAACGTCAGCCGCACCGTCACAGCCAACTACATCGACGACAGCCGCTACAACTCGCTCACGCGATACTTCATGATCACCTTCAGCTACAAATTCAACACCTTCGGCAAAGGCAACCAACCCAAAGACCGCAACGCCGATGGCAGACGTCGCGGCCCGGGCGGCCCGCCTCCGGGACATCCCGGAGGACGTCCCCCAATGTGATATCCTCCGCGCCAACCATACGCCCCACCCTGCGCCTGAAAAGTACGATCTGCCGCACTTTTCAGGCGCAAACACATCTGACGACCTTCGGAAACATCCGCATCGACCGCCAAAAACAACGGCGGAAGACAGCGCAAATAAGGCCATCGTAAGCCGTTAGAGGCACAGCGGTTAAGGGTCGCGTATATGCGTGCGCTACGGCTCAGTATTAAAGTATTTTAACGGCGCATCGTAATTGCGAAAAAAATCGTACCTTTGCGCTGGATTATCCACAAGGTACAGTTTCGAAAAAACTGAAATACAACAACATAAACCACCAACAATGAGTAGAGAAAAGAAATTCGTAACATGCGACGGCAATCAAGCCGCTGCCCACGTGAGCTACATGTTCTCGGAAGTCGCTGCCATCTACCCGATCACCCCGTCTTCGACAATGGCCGAATATGTGGACGAATGGTCCGCAGCCGGCCGCCGCAATATCTTTGGCGAGACGGTGCTGGTACAGGAAATGCAAAGCGAAGGCGGCGCCGCCGGCGCCGTGCACGGGTCGCTGCAAGCCGGAGCGCTGACAACGACATACACAGCCTCGCAAGGACTGCTGCTGATGATTCCCAACATGTACAAGATTGCAGGCGAGCTGCTCCCGACAGTGTTCCACGTGTCGGCACGTACTTTGGCCAGCCACGCATTGAGCATATTCGGCGATCATCAGGACGTGATGTCTGTACGCCAGACCGGATTTGCTATGCTTGCCGAAGGTTCGGTACAGGAAGTTATGGACTTGGCCGGTGTGGCACATCTGGCCGCCATCAAGAGCAGCGTACCTTTCGTCAACTTCTTTGACGGTTTCCGCACCTCGCACGAAATCCAGAAAGTGGAAGAAATGCAACAGGAAGACCTCGAACCGCTGTTGGACCGCAAGGCACTCGCCGACTTCCGCGCACGTGCCCTCACACCCGAAGCACCCGTATCACGCGGTATGGCCGAAAACGGCGACGTGTTCTTCCAGCACCGCGAAGCCTGCAACCGACACTATAACGCCGTGCCCGACATCGTCGAAGGATACATGGCCGAAATCGCCAAAATCACCGGTCGCGAATACCACCTGTTCAGCTACTACGGGGCCAAGGATGCCGACCGCGTAATCATTGCAATGGGCAGCGTCACACAGGCCGCCAAAGAAGCCATAGACTACCTCACCGCCAAAGGCGAGAAAGTCGGCCTCGTAAGCGTACACCTGTTCCGCCCATTCTCAGTCAAGCACCTGCTGGCAGCCGTACCCGCCACAACCAAGCGCATAGCCGTACTCGACCGCACCAAGGAACCCGGAGCCAACGGCGAGCCTCTGCTCCTGGACGTCAAGGAAGCCTTTTACGGCCGCGAAAATGCCCCCATGATCATCGGCGGACGCTTCGGACTGGCCTCCAAAGACACCACACCCGCACAAATCGTCGGATTATACGAAAACCTCGCACTGCCCCAGCCCAAGGACCACTTCACTATGGGCATAGTCGATGACGTAACCTTCACATCGCTGCCTCCCGTCAAGGAAATGGCACTGGGCGACCCCTCGACTTTCGAAGCCAAGTTCTACGGACTGGGCGCCGATGGTACCGTAGGTGCAAACAAGAACTCCGTAAAAATCATCGGCGACAACACCGACAAATACTGCCAAGCATACTTCGCCTACGACTCCAAGAAGTCCGGCGGCTTCACCTGCTCGCACCTGCGCTTCGGCGACAAGCCCATACGCTCGACATACCTGGTGAACACGCCCAACTTCGTAGCATGCCACGTCCAGGCATACCTGCACATGTACGACGTTACACGCGGACTGCGCGACGGCGGCACATTCCTGCTCAACACCATCTGGGAAGGAGAGCAGCTGGCCAAACACCTGCCCAATAAGGTCAAGCGCTACTTCGCACAGCACAATATCACCGTATATTACATCGACGCAACACGCATCGCGCAGGAAATAGGCCTCGGCAACCGAACCAACACCATCCTGCAAAGCGCCTTCTTCCGCATCACCGAAGTGATACCCATAGACCTGGCAGTCGAACAGATGAAGAAATTCATCGTCAAATCCTACAGCAAGAAAGGACAAGATGTCGTCGACAAAAACTATGCAGCCGTAGACCGCGGCAATGAATACCACACTCTGGCCGTAGACCCCGCATGGGCACAACTCCCCGACGACGAAATAGTCGCAGACAACGCTCCCGCTTTTGTGCACGACATCGTACGACCCATCAACGCACAAGACGGCGACCTGCTCAAAGTGAGCGACTTCGAAGCCATACCCGACGGAACATGGCAAAACTCCACCGCCCGCTACGAAAAACGCGGCGTGGCTGCCTTCGTCCCCGAATGGAATCCCGAAAATTGTATCCAATGCAACAAATGCGCCTTTGTATGCCCACACGCCGCCATACGTCCCTTCGTGCTCGATGCCGACGAAATGCAAGCCGCACCCTTCGGCGAAGAACGCACACTTGCCACCATCGGCAAAACCATGGCCGGCACACGCTTCATCCAAGCCGTCGATGTCCTCGACTGCCTCGGCTGTGGCAACTGCGTAGACGTATGCCCCGGCAAGAAAGGCGTCAAGGCTCTGGAAATGAAACCACTGGAAAGCCAGCTCGACATTCAGCCCGAATGGGACTACTGCGCCGAAAAGGTCAGCTGCAAAGCCGACTTGGTAGACATCAAAGCCACCGTCAAGAACAGCCAATTTGCACAACCGCTCTTTGAGTTCTCGGGCGCATGCTCGGGCTGCGGCGAAACGCCATACGTAAAACTAATAAGCCAGCTCTTCGGCGACCACGAAATGGTAGCCAACGCCACCGGCTGCTCATCCATATACTCGGGCTCGGTACCCTCGACGCCATACACCGTCAACGCCGCCGGACACGGTCCCGCATGGGCCAACTCTCTCTTCGAAGACTTCGCCGAATTCGGCCTCGGCATGAACATCGCCACCGAAAAAATCCGTCAGCGCGTAGCCGACCTGATGCACAAAGCTCTGGAATGCGCCAAGTGTTCCGATCAAATCAAGGCTCTTGCCCAGCAATGGCTCGATGCACCCCACAACGCCGCTTCCACACGCGAAGTCGCTGACAAAATTGTGCCCTTGTGCCAAGCCTGCGGATGCGACACCTGCCGCGAAATTGTCGAACTCAAAGGCTTCATCGCCGCTCGTTCGCAATGGATTATCGCCGGTGACGGCGCCGCCTACGACATAGGCTTCGGCGGCCTGGACCACGTACTCGCTTCAGGCAAGAATGTCAACGTCCTCGTACTCGACACCGAGGTATACTCCAACACCGGTGGTCAGGCCTCCAAGGCTACACCCTTAGGTGCCATTGCCAAATTTGCCGCCTCCGGCAAACGCATACGCAAGAAAGACCTCGGACTTATCGCCTCGACATACGGCTACGTATACTGCGCACAGATAGCTATGGGCGCAGACCAAGCACAGACCCTCAAGGCACTGCGCGAAGCCGAAGCATACGACGGACCTTCGCTGGTAATCGCCTACTCGCCCTGTATCAACCACGGCATCAAAGCCGGCATGGGACACAGCCAGAACGAGGAACAGCGTGCCGTCGAATGTGGATACTGGCACCTATGGCGCTACAACCCCGCACTCGAAGAGCAAGGTCAGAACCCCTTCAGCCTCGACAGCAAAGAACCCCAATGGGACAATTTCGAAGACTTCCTCAAAGGCGAGGTTCGCTACGCTTCCGTAGTCAAAGCCTACCCCAACGAAGCCGCCGAACTTTTCGCTGCCGCCAAGGCCAACGCCCAATGGCGCTACAACAACTACCGCCGCCTCTCACAGCAACAGTGGGGCGTAGATCCTCTGGTCGAAAAAATCGAAGACAACAACAAATAACCACATAGGTTCCCGAACACAACAACAGCCCTCGCCAACCATCGACGAGGGCTGTTGTTATATCACACGATAAAATTCCGGAAACCTAATCGCATGAAATTGCCTCCCACCACCGTGATGCCATTATCCGGCAATCGATGAAATCACGGTGTCTACTTCCAATAATAATAACCACTAAAAACCTTTAAGTGCCTACTTTTTTGATCAGACATCTACACAAAAAACTCCGAAATATTCTCGAAAAACATGTTCGCACTCACCGAAAATTCGTAAATTTGCGTCTGTGATAACACCCGAAAAGGTACATATTTTTGGTCTCCAAACGTTAACGAAATTAAAAATATTGTTATAACAGTCTCGTTGACAGACACTTCCAAAAGTTGCTCTCCGAGACCATCCTCCACTAAAACAAGGATTAAGACCTTGTATGAGGGCCTCTTTAAGATTATCTTCCATTTCCCCGAGACCATCCTCCACTAAAACAAGGATTAAGACAGTTTATGAGGTGGTAGTTTGACATTTCAGAGAGACCCCGAGACCATCCTCCACTAAAACAAGGATTAAGACGTCTCATCTGTTAATTTATATTTTTTCATGTGCTCCCCGAGACCATCCTCCACTAAAACAAGGATTAAGACACCCCACTATTTTAAATTTGATGCCATTTTTTGTTACCCCGAGACCATCCTCCACTAAAACAAGGATTAAGACTTATAATAGCCTTGACTTCTGCTATGAAATCGTTATCTCCGAAACCATCTTAAAAAAATTGCCGGGAGCCAAGAATTTGGATCTGTGTACCAAACCTTTAGCTCCAGGCAACATATTCTACTCTCCGTCTGCAGACTCATGTCCGTGCAGAGTGCACAAGTTTTTGTTTCCGAATACGCCCAAAAACATCCGAATGTATCATCCGAATTTTCACGAGATTATCGGACGAGTTACGAATTTTTATGCCCCCACGGGGTATAAAAAAAAGGGGATTACATCCAACGCATAAAGCGTTGTGCTGTAATCCCTTTCACTCAATGTGACCCCGGAGGGGCTCGAACCCTCGACCCGCTGATTAAGAGTCAGCTGCTCTACCAACTGAGCTACGGAGTCATACATCGAACAGGCATCTCTTTGCCCTCTTTGCGGATGCAAAGGTACAATCTTTCAGCGAACCGACCAAATATTTTTTTCAAAAAATTTTTCTCAACGAATTTTTTCGCTCGAACGGCAAAGCGCTGTCGGCAAATCGCCGGCACTGCAGACAATATGTATCATCCGTCATATGTCCTTAAAATACTTCTTGCAATCATTGCAATAGTACAGCGTCCTCTTGAATGGGACAAAAGTATTGGCAACAAGCACCGCGCCCGCAATCCAGCAGAACCACGACAGAACACGTCCCGGGAGGAAAAAACCCGTAGCGCACACGACCAACCCTATGGCCAAAAAGTATACAGGCAGTCTTTTGCGCACCACTTCCTTGGTGATATTCTCACTTCCACATTCGCGACAATATGTCACCCCTTTCGAATTGTCCGGATTGCACTTTGCCGCTATGGCCGCGGCTCTCTCTGCATCATCGTCCTCTACGTACAACGAAAACATAACCGCGCTTCCCGTCGAGTTGAACAAGTCTCCGTTGTATTCGACTATCTTGGCATCTATGCCCGATCCCTTCAAGATGGACTCAAGCTCCTGCAGCTCTGTAACATACTGGCTCCTTCGTATTTCCTTCATGAGAGATTATTTTGACTATTGTTTCGCAAAAATACACTTATTTCCGACCATTCACAAGAAAAAGAGTGTAATACAACGAAACAACGCGTTTTTACACATTTATATATTATGCTATGCTGCGAAGCGGCTTGCATCTCGTTTTTTTTATGTAAATTTGCACTGATAAGCGCGAGGTGTTCCGCAGTACCGACGGTCACGCCTTGGGCTTTCGCGTTATCTTCATTACACACCACCCACCCTAACACGAGACTACGAATATGCCCATGCGTAAATGGCGCATCGATGACAGCGCCGAACTGTACAACATACGCGGCTGGGGTCGCAACTATTTCGACATCAACGACAAAGGCAACGTAACCGTAACGCCGCGCCCGGGAGACTTTCCGGTAGATCTTAAAGAACTTATGGACCGTCTACAGGAACGCGACTTGGCATCGCCCATACTACTGCGCTTCCCGGACATTCTGGACAACCGCATCGAAAAAATCTCGAACTGCTTCCGCGAAGCAGCCTCTCGCTACGGATACACGGCGCAAAACTACATGATCTACCCCATTAAGGTAAATCAGATGCGCCAAGTCGTAGAAGAAATTGTATGCTATGGCACCAAATTCAACATCGGTCTCGAAGCCGGTTCCAAGCCGGAGTTGCATGCAGTCCTGGCCACTAACACCAATGCCAACGCCCTGGTAATCTGCAACGGATACAAGGACGAGAGCTATATCGAATTGGCACTGTTGGCCCAAAAAATGGGACGCCGCATATACCTGGTGGTGGAAAAACTGAACGAGCTGCGACTTATCGCCGAAATGTCCGAACGCCTCGGTGTACGCCCCAATATCGGCATACGCATCAAACTCTCCAGCGCCGGCTCGGGCAAATGGGCCGAGAGTGGCGGCGACCAAAGCAAATTCGGGCTCAATTCATCCGAACTACTCGAAGCCCTGGGCATACTCGAAGAACGCGACATGAAAGACTGCCTCAAGCTGATACACTTCCATATAGGCAGCCAAATCACCAAAATACGACGCATCAAAAACGCCTTGCGCGAAGCCACACAGTTCTATGTCCAGCTGTCGCAAGCCGGATTCGACATAGACTTCGTGGACATAGGAGGCGGACTGGGCGTCGATTACGACGGCACCCGCTCGGCCTCCAGCGAAAGCTCGATGAACTATTCCATACAAGAGTACGCCAATGACTCGGTGAGTGCCTTGGTGGACGTGTGCGAAAAAAACCATCTCAAGCAGCCCAACATCATCACCGAGAGCGGACGCTCACTCACGGCGCACCACTCGATACTGATATTCGAAGTGCTCGAAACCACCAACCTCCCCGTATGGGACGATGACGAAACCCTGCCCGAAGACGCGCACGAACTGGCCAAAGAGCTATACGACATCTGGGACAAGCTCAACGGGCCATCACTGTACGAATCATGGCACGACGCACTGCAAATACGCGAGGAGGCCCTCGACCGCTTCTCACTGGGCGTGCTGGACCTGAAAACACGCGCCCAAGTCGAAAAACTATTCTGGAGCATCGCACGCGAAGTGGGCGAGATGGCTGCAAGTATGAAACACCCGCCGGAGGAACTGCGAGGCATCGCCAAGATGCTACCCGATAAGTACTTCTGTAATTTCTCGCTATTCCAATCGCTGCCCGACTCGTGGGCCATCGACCAGGTGTTCCCCATCATGCCCATCCAACACCTTGACCAAAAACCCGGCAAAACCTGCACCATACAAGACATCACCTGCGACAGCGATGGCAAAATAGCCAATTTCATTACCCTGCACGACCCGTCGTGTGCCCTACCGGTACACGCCATCAAGCAAGGCGAAAAATACTACCTCGGCGTATTCCTCGTGGGCGCTTATCAGGAAATCCTGGGCGATATGCACAACCTCTTCGGCGACACCAACGCCGTACACATCAACGTCTATCCCGACCACTACGATATCGACCGCATAATCGATGGCGAAACCGTGGCCGAAGTCCTCGACTACGTGCAATTCTCGGCCAAAAAACTGGTGCGCAACGTCGAGTCCTGGGTATCTGCATCCGTCAAAAGCGGCGCCATCACCGCCGAGGAAGGCCGCAATTTCATCTCCACCTACCGCTCGGGGCTATACGGATACACATACCTCGAAAAAGACTGAATCACGCCTATTAAAGACCGGGCAAGGCTGCTGCAAGAGCGACAAAAATTGCACCGACATCCAACGTTCAAACACCAAGAGCATACACCCGTGCGAGTATTTCTGCAATTGTCATACGATGGAAAGCCATTCAACGGATGGCAAATCCAGCCCGACCGCCCCAGCGTCCAAGAGACACTCGAGCAGGCCTTAGAGATGGTACTGCACACGCACGTAAAAGTGACCGGTGCCGGACGCACCGACACGGGCGTGCACGCACGCACCATGGTGGCACATGCGGACATCCCCGATGACTTTGCACGAGACACGGCAGCCATGCGCCGCCTGCACGGATCGCTGAGCGGAATATGCCGCCCGTCCATAGCCATACACGCCATCACCGCAGTACACGCCGATGCACACGCACGCTTCGATGCCACCGCCCGCACCTACCGATACATGATGCACACGGCCGAGAACCCTTTTATACGCAATCTGTCGTGGCATGCGCCCGCCGACTTGGACTTTGAGGCCATGAACCAAGGCGCCGCCCTTGTGATCGGGCGAAAAGACTTCACATCATTCTCAAAACTACACACAGACACCAAGACCAACATTTGCGATGTCACAGTATGTCGCATGGTTCGGCAAGGTCCGACCGCCTGGTTTCTGGAAATACGCGCCGACCGCTTTCTGCGCAACATGGTGCGTGCCGTCACCGGCACCCTTGTAGACGTCGGACGCCACAAGCACGCCCCCGAACACGTGGCCGAAGTCATAGCCGCCATGGACCGCAGCGCCGCCGGCACATCGATGCCCGCGCACGCCCTGTACCTTTGGGACATCGAATACCCATATTATCAGACAATACAAATATGACACGACGCCGAAAGCGCGGCAAAAAAAACCGCCGCCAAATTCCGGGAATACAATGGCTGGT
>ULTZ01044853.1_pt1 | contig 22342 bp, 20 predicted proteins | sample 1957981 | NCBI WGS metagenome assembly ULTZ01 (sample SAMEA4835745, study PRJEB28245) | human gut metagenome | biome: gut microbiome; material: fecal sample | place: Denmark | collected 2008
CTCGGCCTGAAAGGCCGTCAAACTTACGAACCCTCCGGCCCCTCAGGGCCGGTCCATCTTAAGAACCTTTCGCGCCCAAAGGGCGCGGGGCCGCTTCGCGGCCCTTTACAGCGAGAATCCGTTTGTTTCGTCTCCCGGCTTATCCAGCCGGCGGGCGATGTCGTCATAGGTCTGGGAGAGCTGGTAGACCACAATGTCCATGGTGGTACGGATGGTGGCGGGGTCGAAGTTTTCCGGACGGGTGGTGAAGGTGACGTCCAGGAATACATTTTCATCGGAGCCGATGGAATATTTCACGATGGCATGGTGGGCATTGAGGTCGTTCAGGAAGGCAAGGAAGGTCTTTCTGGCGGGGCCCTTGGGGGCAGTGCCCAGATGGATCCGCAGGAGGGTGTACATGCTGTTGTCAGTGATGACAGCGGCCACCAGCTTATGATGCTTTCCGGCGGGAATGGCGGTCATGAAAACGATGGTGTCGTAGGAATCGTGAGTTTCCTGGCGGCGGAAGAAGTTCAGCCCTTCGTCTTTCATGTATTTTTCAAACATATCGGCTTTTACATTTTTTGTGCGGTTTCCCTGGGGAAACGGAATAGTATTGTCAGACATAGGACGCCTTTCTGCGCAGCTTCTGCGCTTTCGGGAAGCAGCCTGGTAAGGAATGCCGGATTTTATGAAACCGGACTCTCTCAATGCATAGGTGCTTTCCCGGTCATGGGAAATGGAATGATGATATTTGTATTATACAGGAAACAGGGCGAATAGGAAACGGGCAGGGATAAAACGGGGCATTTTGAAATCCTGTCAAGAGGTACCAAAGAAGCTGGCACTCTATATAAACAATTTCTATAACAGGACGGAAAGGGAGAGGAAAAATAGAGGATGAGTCAATTTTTTTATGATGAAAAGTGAAGGGGCTGTTTCGGGAAGGCCCATGAAATCTATTATGATGATAAATCATACAGACACATCATTATGATTTTATGTAAAGAATGACAGAATCATCGTCAATCTAATTAAGTGATGGGTAATCCTATTTTCAATGATATAATTAGATAGGTTTATACTGTTTGAGAAAAGGGGCTTTTTCCGTGAAAACCGGGGTTATAATGGTGCCATCAAAAGAAACGCCGGGGTTTCCACGGACGAAGCATTCCCCGGGATAACAGAAATTTTAAGAAATGTGGTGATTTATATGGACTTAATGATGCTTCCTGAATTTGTTAAATTAGCCCTCTTTATGTTGGCCGTGTTTATTTCCAATATCGTGCAGGCTTTGACCGGCTTTGCAGGAGTCATGCTCTCCATTCCGCCAACCATTCTCCTCTACGGACCGGATATGGCCAAAGCAGTCATTAATGCCATCTGCTGGCTGGTGTGCGCACTCCTGATGTATCAGAACCGTCAGTACATTAACCCGAAGGAACTGCTCCGCATTGTGGTGTTCATGCTGGTAGGCATGGCCATCGGCATTCACCTTTACAACGTGGTGAATCCCCAGATTCTGGTACCTCTTTACGGCGCCATTATCGTAGGGGCAGCGCTGAAGAGCCTGATTTTCAAACAGAGCGCTTCCGCCCTGCCGAACTGGATCGCCATCCCTGTTCTTCTGGGAGCCGGCGTCATTCATGGCATGTTTGCTTCCGGCGGCGCCCTGCTGGTGGTATACTTGGTCGCTACCTTCCGGGATAAGGATTCCTTCCGCGCCAATGTGGCTTCCGTATGGACCATCCTGAACCTGGTACTCATGTTCAACGATTATGAAAAAGGCCTTTACAATGCAGAATTCTTTGAACTCCTGGGCCTGGGCGTGATTCCGCTGGTCATTGCCATCTATCTGGGAAATAAAATTCACGATATGATCAACCAGAAAATGTTCAACCGCGTCACCTACTGCCTCCTTTTGGCAGCAGGCAGCATGATCCTCATCTGATACTCTCTTTTGAAAAAGGCTGTGAAGAAATGGTCATCATTTCTTCACAGCCCTTTTTGTGACCGCCCCATGATGACAGGCAGCCTGCCTGCTGCATACCCTGGGAGAGAGAGATTTCTCCACTCTGCTCCGACCGCCGAAATAACAGCGGGCCGGGAGTATCAGTGTGGTTCATGCATTTCTTCTCAGCCTCTTTTGGGCATGAAAAAAGAGGCAGTGAAGAAATGAGGAACACTTCTCCGCTGCCTCTTTGACTTACCGTCCTTCCATCATTTTCCGGATCCGTTCTCTCCGCATCCTGGCGGCTGCTTCATCCACGATAATGTGGTGGCCCGAGGGGGTGACGAATTCCGCTTTGGGAGGCGCCGCCTTTTTATCATTGTACAGGGCGTAATCAAAACCGCTGCCTAAAGCGCAGCTGGCGCAGTCCCTGCTGCTGGCGCCCCGCCACATGCGGTAGAGGCTGGAGCCGAACCAGCCGGCAATGGCTGCTGTAATCAGTATAGTTAACAGGATACCCATGATGGTCCTCCTTTTATGATAATATTTCTCAAGTAAATTATACCATAAAAAGGGAAAGGGGGAAACTAAGATAGCTTTGCGGCTTGCCTGAAGCAGGCTTCAGCCTTGTATAATAAGAACAGCTTTCCTGCTGCGTTCGGGGAAGGGTCTATCCTCTCCTTTTTCATGGACTGTCGTCAAAGGGGCAGCGGATGGTATAATAATAAAATGAATAGAAACCGCCCTCGTTCCTTCCGGCTGGCGCCGGAAGTCTTGCGGATCAGTATTTCTAAAGAATGGAGAAACCTATGGTAACAGAAGAATTACAGAAGAAACAGGATCATCTGGAAGCATATCTGAAACAGCTGGGCAGCGTGGTGCTGGCCTTTTCCGGCGGCGTGGACTCCACCTATCTCATGCATGAAGCCCGGAAGGTGCTGGGGGACAGGGCCATGGCAGTCACCATGAACCTGGCGTCGGTACCGGAAAGGGAAGTGGCAGACGCCATAGCCTACTGCAAAAAGGAAGGCATCCGGCAGGAAGTGGTGAAAATGGACCAGTTCGGCATTGAAGGATTTGCAGAAAATCCTTCGAACCGCTGCTATCTCTGCAAACATTTCCTTTTCAGCTCCCTTAAGAAAATCGCGGAAAAGGAAGGCTTTGCCTATGTCATCGACGGAACGAACCTCAATGATGCCTCCCAGTACCGGCCGGGGCTCAAGGCCCTTGGGGAACTTGGTATCAGGAGCCCTCTCCGTCATGCCGGCCTCTACAAGGCAGACATCCGTGCCCTGTCCAAAGAAGCGGGTCTTCCCACCTGGAGCAAACCGTCCTTTGCCTGCATGGCTACCCGTTTCCCCTATGGAGAAACCATTACAGAGGACAAGCTCTCCATGGTGGAAAAAGCGGAAGATTTTCTTTTCTCCAAAGGCTTCAAGCAGTTCCGGGTGCGGCTTCATGAAGGAAATCTGGCCCGCATCGAAGTACTGCCTGAGGATTTGTGGAAACTTTTCCGCATCCACGAGGAAGTGGTGCGCACCTTCCACAGCCTGGGCTTTGCCTATGTCACCATGGACCTTCAGGGCTACCGTATGGGCAGCATGGACGAAGTGCTGTAAGGGTCGCCTTCGGCGGCCCGGGTTCTTAAGATGGACCGGCCTGAAGGCCGGAGGGTTCTTAGGTTTGACGGCCCTTTGGGCCGAGGGTTGTGGTATCGCCCTATTGGGCGATGAGTATGAAGTCAGCGTTACGGGATTGGCCTTTCTGTGTCATAGGGGCAGCGGATAGCCGACAGCGGTCTTTACCGTCCCGCCAGTCCACCCATTATTGTCATTGATGTACATATAAAGGATTTCATCATGGATATGAAAGATATACTGCAGAAGGTAGCCTCCGGCGCCCTGCGCCCGGAAGAAGCGGAGGCGCTTCTCCGGAAAAATCCGGCAGACCGGCCCTATGAAGAAATGGGATTTGCCAAGCTGGATACAGACAGAAAGGCCCGATCCGGCTTTGCGGAAGTGGTATACTGCCAGGGTAAGTCTGACGCCTTTATCGGGCAGATTTTTAAGAAACTTTATGAAACGGAAGGGGAAGTCTTCGGCACCCGGGCTTCTCCTCACCAGTATGAACTGGTAAAGAAAGTGCTGCCTTCCATTTCCTATGATCCTATTTCTCATATTCTGAAGCAGGAAAAGGAGAAGGACCACATAGGGTGCATTGCGGTCTGCACCGGCGGTACTGCCGATATATCGGTGGCGGAAGAAGCGGCCCAGACGGCAGAATATTTCGGCAGCCATGTAGAACGGATTTATGACGTAGGGGTCAGCGGTATCCACCGGCTCCTGTCCCAGGAGGAACGGGTGCGCAAGGCCAGCTGCGTCATTGCAGTGGCCGGTATGGAAGGAGCCCTGGCCTCGGTCATCGGCGGTCTGGTGAGAAATCCGGTGATTGCCGTGCCCACGTCAGTGGGGTATGGCGCCAGTTTCCACGGCCTCTCTGCCCTCCTGACCATGATAAATTCCTGTGCCAACGGCATAGTGACCGTGAATATAGACAATGGATTCGGTGCCGGTTATGTGGCCACCCAGATCAACAGACTGGCAGAAAGGGGAAAAGTGTAAATGGGAAAATCATTATATCTGGAAGCAGCCTCCGGCATTGCGGGGGATATGTTTGTGGCAGCCCTGCTGGACCTGGGAGCGGACCGGAAAGCGCTGGATAAAGCGCTTTCTTCCATTCCAGCCAAAGGGTTTACGGTGGAAATCGGAAGGGTGCAGAAAGCAGGCATTGACTGCTGCGATTTCAACGTGATTCTGGACAAAGAACATGAAAACCATGACCACGACATGGCCTATCTCTACGGCCCCCTGCCGGAAGCAAGGGAAGCGGTTCATGAAGAACACCATCACCATCATGAGGAAGAAGGTCACCATCATGAGGAGGAAGAACATCACTGCCACTGCCATGAAGAAGGCCATCATCACGAAGAGGAAGAGCACCACTGCCACTGCCATGAAGAAGGTTACCATCATGAGGAGGAAGAACACCACTGCCACTGCCATGAAGATGGCCACCATCACGAGGAAGAAGAGCACCACTGTCACTGTCATGAAGACCATCACCATCATGACCATGGAGAGGGGCACCATCATCATGAACACCGCCATCTGAAAGATGTGGAAGCGGTGATTGACGGCACGGACATGACCGAATCTGCCCGGGCTCTGGCAAAGAAGATTTTCCGCATTGTGGCAGAGGCGGAATCTAAAGCCCACAACCTTCCCATCGAGGAAGTTCATTTCCATGAAGTGGGAGCCATCGACTCCATTGTGGATATCATTTCTGCGGCCGTATGCTTTGACAGCCTCCATATCAAAAATGTGATTGTACCGAAGCTTTCAGAAGGCAGAGGCACTGTCCGCTGCCAGCACGGCGTACTTCCGGTGCCTGTGCCGGCTGTACTGAACATTGTCACCGCCTATCACATGCCCCTGGAAATCATGGACGCCAAAGGGGAATACGTGACCCCCACCGGAGCTGCCATCGCGGCGGCCCTGGCCACCTCCCATGAGCTGCCTGCCTCTTTTACCGTTTTGAAAACAGGCCTGGGCGCAGGAAAACGGGACTACAAGGAACGGACCAATATCCTCCGGGCTATTCTCATTGATGAAGCAGAAGGGCCCTGGGAAAAAGACCAGGTAGTGAAGCTGGAAAGCGATATCGACGACGCTTCCGGCGAAGTGCTGGGCTATACCATGAAAAAACTGATGGATGCCGGCGCCCTTGACGTCCATTTCACCCCTATTTACATGAAAAAGAACAGACCGGCCTATGAACTTACGGTGATCTGCAGGGAAGACAGGAAAGAAACCATGGAAAACATCCTCTTTTCCGAAACCACCACCATCGGCATCCGCGAGCTGGCGCCTCTCATGCGCTCCATCCTTCATCGGGAAGAAAAGGAAGTAGACACCGCCTACGGCCGGGTCCAGGTGAAGGAAGTCACTCTGGGCAGCGAAAAACGGCGCTATCCGGAATATGAATCGGTGAAGAAGCGGGCAGAAGAAAAACAGGTGCCCTTCCAGACCGTTTTTAATGCAGCGAAAAACAGCATATAAAAGACCCTGCATAAAAAAGCCGTGAAAAGGATTGCTATTTTCACGGCTTTTTACATGCATTTCTCCCTTTATTCCAGAAAAAAGACTACAATAGGAAAAGAAAGGATTTCACAAAGAAGAAGGGATACTATGTTTGGACTTACAGCATATGCAGAAATCATTACAGGGCAGTTTCTTCTGAGCCTTGGCGCCCTGTTTTATACAGGCTGGTGGCTGACGGCCTTCCGGCCCGATGCCAGAAGCGGAGGGGCCCTCTCGGCCCTGCTTTTCCTGCTCCTTGCAGTTTTTGGCCTTTCCGGCACCGCCCTGACGGTCCATGGCATTCACGGCCTTCCCCTGCCGCCCTCCTGGCCCGGAGGGACCATGTTCCTGGCTTTGGCCCTTCTGGTGTATTTCATCCTTCTTGCCGGTTCCGTCAAACTTTTCGGCCGGAAACCGACCACAGAACTCATCCTTCTCGTTCTCTGGGCCCTCATGGAAATCATGGTACTGGGAGTGCTCCATGAAGCAGGCGGCCTTGCGGGCACTGCCTATGGTCTCACCTGGGCCGCCGTGGCTGCTGCCTCCCTCGTCGCCTTTGCGGCCTACATGATGTACTACCGCATGGATGATAACACCGCCTACATTACCGGAGCCGTTCCCCTTCTGGTAGACGGGGCGGTGACACTGATGATCGCCCTGCTGGGACGGTAGCGGGATCCGCACTCATTCATGCAGCTGCTCCACTGTCTGAGTACCTGCTGTTTCCCTGTATTTCACCTTCCGGCCCTGACCACCCGAAAAGCCTGATGATGTAAATGATGGTCTTCAGGGACCCGCTTACATCATCAGGCTGTTTTTACTTGCCAGCAGGTTTTAAAAGTTCTGATGCACCGGAAGGTCTTTTCATGATTCACTGATATGGCCGCCAGTCATGGTGAGGCTGTCGATGATTCCCCGTACATCCCGGAAGGTGCAGTCGGTCAGCTCCAGCCGGGAGCGGATCAGAGCAAAGAGGGGAAGATCCGTTTCCATATCTTTGAAGGTGGTCCGCAGAAATTTCAGGTTCTGGCAGTCTGTGGCGGACACCAAACCGTAGCTGCATTCCCGGATTACACTGTCCCTGAGGAGAATGCTGCTGCAGAACCGGGCTTCATACCCATAGGTTCCGCATCCGTACAGGTCCATATGATCCATGGTCATATGAGTGACGCTATCCAGTTTCAGCACGGCGCCGTCACAGAATCCTTTTTTGAGTTTATGGCCCATCCGGAGGTGGGACAATTTCAGGTTTCGGCAGTTGACGAATTTCAGTACCGGCGTATAGGGGAATTCTGTAACAATTTCTGCTGTAATGGTCTCCGTATCCAATCCCCGGATGGTGAGATCCTTGAACCCGGCAATGTCCAGTGTGCAACCATCGCCCAGATACAGACCGGCAGGGGCCGAATCATAGTAGTCGAAGCAGTGAAGCAGCCGCTCTGAAAATTCTTTTTCCTGCCAGTTTGACAGATTGTATTCGCCCGGTGCCAGAACGATTTCCGTATTGTCCGCCAGTGATTCCATCATTTCGTCTACATTGTGGACCAGCACTGTTTTCTGGGCCCCCAGGGCCGCCGGAGTCATCGTCAGGACCAGCAGGATCCCTAAAAAGATACCCCTGATAAGCCTCATCCATTTGATTTTGCCAGGCTCTTTCATTACCAGACACCTCCTGTTTCTGGGAATCTCTTTACTGATTATGCCGCCGCAGCCCGACGTATGCACCGGCACAATCCTGGTGAGAATGCGGATTTCCCATGGGCTGCGGTTCCAGCATTTCTCGATCGTGACAGCATCCCCTCCCTGCGTTTGCGCCGCTTCTGCCGAAAGTCCCATCCCTGCTGACGGGATGGCGGTACAGAGAAGCAGGGGCAGGACCTTCTTGGTCAAGGCGGAATGATTCTGCCTCATAGAAAACGCATCTTTCCTGTTTTCTGGGTATTCCGTAAGGATCCCGGCCTTACTTTTATTTTACTAAAAATGGACAGAAAAAAAACCTGTACGAAAGTACAGGTTTGTAGCATGAAAGATGAGCAGGATATAATCAGACAGTCAGAGGAGATGACAGACACCAGGTAGCCTTCCTTCGGCGTCGTCATTCTGGGCGATAGCGTAGAATCCCGGCTCGTGGAGAAAAGGAACCGGCGCCGCCAACGACCGGTCATCAGGAAACACTGTTTTCCATGAGAACTTTTTTATTTTAAAGAGATTATATAGACAGAGAGAACTGAGGGGCCCGGAAGAGGCGCCGGCCTCCCTGCCTGTTACGTGCACACACCTTATCAAGGGACAGGCGGGAGACAGGAAGAACTTCCTCATATGAATCAGAACTCTCCGACGCGTCAAAACTTCACAAAGAACTCCTGAAGATGACCTGCCAGACATCCTGGTGGCAACTATGGCTATACCAGTTCTTCCTTGACGACACAGATATTCCGCTTAGGCGGCTGCTCCTGGCCGATTCATCGAAGCTGAACGCCTGAGCCCTACCGCGCATCAGCATGGGACGAATCAGGAGTTTTTTGCATGGCATGAAAAAGAGGCTGTGAGAAAGGATACCCATTTCTCATGGCCTCTTTTTATGCACCCATTTTCAGGAAAGCTTCTCCAGTACCGCCCGGCAGCCTTTTTCTATATCTTCATAGGTTTTCTCAAAATTTCCCGTATACCAGGGGTCCGCCACATCCCTTGTTTCTCCCGCCCAGTCAAGAAGGCGGGAGATTTTTTTCTCCGGATCCCCCTGGGTGAGACGGGACAGGTCATCCAGGTTCTCCTCATCCATGGCGATCACATAGTCCGCCTCTTCATAATCCTTCCTGGTCATGAGAGCCGCCCTTCTCTTCGTAAAGGGAATGTGGTGGGCGGCAAGAGTCCTTCGGGCAGGGGGATAGATATCATGGCCCACTTCCTCAGTGGTGGCGGCCATGGAAGAAATTTCATATTTCCCATCCAGCCCCCTTTGGCGCACCATGTCCTTCATTATCATTTCCGCCATGGGAGAACGGCAGATATTGCCGTGGCAGATGAAAAGGATTTTGATCATGGACACGAAACTCCCTTCTATGCCGAAATATGCCGATTTATTGCGGATTTGCAAGCTTCACACGTCCACATCAATCAGTATAAAATTTTGCAAAAAAAACGGCATAATTTACCCCATTGTAGTAGTAAAAATGGTAGTAAAGTAGGTTTTCCCTATTGCCGAAATTTTTTTGGGGTGAATTTTTTCTGCTATTATAGCAGAAAAGCCACCCACTCAACCAGACCTCTCTGGAGAAAACTCGACGCTCATAACAAACGTCTTACTTCCAGCGTCAAATTCATACCCCTCTTCTTAGTGTACAGCTTTGCTGATAGATCGACCATCTATCTTTGTCCATTCTCTTCTGCCATTGGCTGAACGTCCTAGAACAACAATAGCTGCTGATGATGGGCTATCGAAAAGATAGTCTTTTTGGAAGATATTTTCTTTGATTACCCCTTCTTTAGTAAGCTTTGCTCTTAACTCTACATAAGTCTTCTGAAGTCCCGCCGTATTGCTTTCAGCAATTCGGCTTCCCTTCTTGACGAGAAATTTCCCATCATTCTGAGGAATACCCACTGCGTTTCCCCCGCGGCCGGCAATCATGAAATCTGGACTTTCTGCCCCATGAAGATCTTCCCAAAGATTCCATTTCTCCACAAGTTTATTCAATAAGTCCTCTTGCCGCTTTTCTACAATTTCAGGGGTCCATTTCTGATAGGAAAGTACCTGGGTTGTCAATTTATAAGAGCTTGTCCCCTTCTTAGACTGAAAATATTTTTCTTTTTTTGTTTGAAAATCGTAATTTTGTGCAGCCGAATTCCGTTGCCGAGTCAAAGGTACCAGATTTGCCAATCGGTTCAACCACTTCACCTGCTGTTCTTTTGACCAACTCTTAGCCCATTCACTATCAGGATTCGGGTTTTGAGGCAGGACATGTTCAATGGTAAATAATTTTTCATTATAGGAAGCGCCACCATCACTGTAAAAAGAATCCAACCGCTGGATAATATAATTTCTCCGTTGCGAAGGCATCGAATAGATTTCTCCCTGCAGTGTATCTCTGAACTGTTTTTTCTCCCATTCGGTTAACTCTACATTTTTCAGAGGATTGTTTAAATTAGTCTGAGGTCGACTTTCCATTTCCACCAGAATCCATTTGTATCTGTCCGTACGCCGATTCACATCTCGAGCTGTTACCAGCAGATAGGAAGCCAGCCGTTCTAATTTCTGCATAAACCAAAGCACATAAGCAGAATCATTACCGTATTCTGCCAAGAATTTAATGGCCGGAGGCATCCAATCATAATTATTGGTTTTATTCAACCAAATTAAAAGATCGTTAATTTCTTCAGCATGTTTGGTGGATTGATAAGCACAGTTTTTTAACTGTATATAGGCATTTGCGTAAGGTTCCAGGTAATTGTCAATCAAACTTTGAGGTGTGGTATGGCACAATACAGATTCCCGAAATTCCTCCAACAGATTTTTCTTTGGCCGTTCTTTGGCAAATATCGTTCTTGTATGAGTAAACACTTCGTTAAAACCATCCCGCGTGGTTTCTATTTCGAGTTTTTCCCATTTATCTGTATATTCTTTTTGAAGATCAGGGGCTATCTTTCCAATGGTCTCAGATTTAATGATATCCGTAGGAAGCAGATCCAGCCCCCGGCTATTCATTACAGAAAAAATTCGAAAAGCTGATTCCTGGTTTTCCGTAGAAACTACAATCAGAAAACAACGGGTTAAAAGAAATTGGCTAAATTTCAGCAGCTCTTCGTCTTCTTTGTCTGTAGAAAATGATTCTTTAAACCGTTCCCTCAGTACTCTGCAATTTTCCTGAATGTGCTTCTGAGCCTCGTCCTCTAATGTAGCAGCATCTTTACCCAGCAGTTCTTGAAGGTCAACGTTCTGGATATATTTCTCAAAAAAAGGCTGATCCTTATCTCGTAGAAAAAGGCGCGGTTGGGCTTTTGTTCCTGCAAATATACTCTCTTCTTCTCGTAATAGCTTCTTGCAATCTCTCTTGGCAGCCTCATTTGTAAAGCAATCAGCTATCACAGAAAAAAGAATAGATAACGTAGTCAAGCGCTGCTGCCCATCAATCACATCGGCATGAGGCTTGCTTTCATCTTTAATCAATACAATGCTTCCCAAAAAATAACTGTCTTGTTCTTCTTTTTGATAAAAGTCATATAAATCATCAAACAAGTCCATGGCTTCTGTTTGCGTCCATGCATAGGGTCTTTGATATGAGGGAATATGATACTCAAAATCTTTTCCAAAAATCTTTGCAAGCGGATATTCTTTACCCGAAATAGCATTTCCCATAATAAAACAACTCCTCACTCAGCTATCAATATACTGTATAGCAATTTCTTTCAAAGAACCATGATTGTAATACAATTTAACGAATCTTCCCATTTTGCGCACTCCAGAGTGCATTTCTATTTACAACTTTGTGAAAGATACAATATGAAAGGATTTATTTCTCAGCAATAACTATAATCCACTGGTTGTGACAGCTTCTCTATCTGGGCACGAGAGAAAACATACTCACTGATAATGTCCGTCAAATAATCTTCAAGGCTCGTGTACACAAAGGCATTATTGCTGATCTGCAGTCGAAAAAGGCGCAGTTGTTCCGGGTTCCGCAATCCAAGCTTTTCATGGTGCATTACTTCCGTGAAGACGGAATCCATGCTCACATCGGGTAATGATCTGCTGATTGGGTTTCTCATAAAATCTGCGCCTCCTGTCTGCTTCAGCTAATTCTAATTTTCAGAATATTATCTTTTTCCATAGGAACCTTCATTTTCGGCAATCATTCTATTTTGTTTCATTGGTTCTTGGAAATGCCCATCTTCAGTAGGCTTGTCTTTGCTCACCTGCGGGACATTGTTCGGAGCCTCGTACGGTTTTCCTTCTTTATTATATGTCAGATTAAATACCATATCAGTCAACCATTTCTTGAAAGACGGGTTATCTTGAAATTGTTTGAACAATTCCATATTGTCTGACATGATGGAGAAGATGACCTTCTGCAGGGCGCGCTCGCTTTCTGTTCGGGCTTCCTGCTCATCAGAATTCTTCATGGCATTCTGGTATTTCTCGTCACGAGAAACCATCGCCGGAATCTGGAGGATTTGGCGCTGTACGTTATCAGCATCATTCCACTGAATATTTCCGAACATATCGTTGAAATCCATGATGATCTTGGAAAGCGGATCAAGTTCCGGATCGACGATATGGCCGACCTTTCCGGCAGGGACCGGAGCAATTTCAGCGTCCTCGTCCTCCAGTTTTATGGCCACGGCCTCCTGTGCTTCATTCCGATAACTGTCCAGATCGATCGTAGACAAAATGCCCTCTGACAAATCATCCTCGCGAGGCGACGGAAGTTTTGGTATTAGCAGATTCAGGAAGATCGACAACTTTTCCCAGTCCACATTCCCATAGGGAAGAATGGAACCAAGGAAGCCGTATGTACGGACAAATGACTTTGCTGCGCTCTTGAACTTGATCTGATCGTCCGTTTCGAATTCGTTGTAGGTAGCCACGCACGGATCGAGCAGCGGATCCAGCCTGTCTCTCTCAGCTCCGCTAAGGAACAAATCAACTACGTGCTCTACATCGTCAGCGTCATATACCTGATAGCTCTCCATGAGCGTGATCAGGTCGTAAAGCTTGTTCGGATCAGTCTCTCCAGACAGTATCGTTGTCCTGTAGAACTTCGAGAAGGCGTCCTGAATCGTCGATGTCTTATTTGCAAAGTCCAGCACATAGACTTCATCCTTCCCGGGAGCCGCGCGGTTCAGACGGGAAAGCGTCTGCACTGCTGCAATGTCATAAAGCGGCTTATCCACGTACATGGTCTGCAGAAGTGGCTCATCAAATCCGGTCTGGAACATGTCTGCAACTACCAGAAGACGATACGGATCTTTCTTGAACTCCTTCGGGATCTTGGCATCCGGGAACCCGTTCAGTCCTGCCGACGTCAGGGCAGGTTCCTGTCCGTTGTATTTGCACTCGCCGGAGAAAGCGATAATCGCCTTGTACGGACTATGTCTGTCTGCAAGGCACTTGTTGATGGCATAGTAGGTCTCGATGCAGCGTGGGATGCTCGCGGTCACCACCATTGCGCGGGACTTTCCGTTCAGCTTCTTCTTAGCGATGATCTGCTCATGGAAGTGATCCACCATCATGGCAGCCTTCTTGGCGATGACATCCGGATTCCCCTCGACAAAGGAACGCAGTTTTTTCTGGGCGCGTTTCTTGTCGAACATCGGATCGTCCTCGACCTTCTTGGCAATCTTGTACCAGCTGTCGATGGTTGTATAGTTTTTCAAGACGTCAAGGATGAAGCCTTCCTGAATGGCCTGCTTCATGGTGTAAACATGGAAAGGCCTGTGCTTGATTTCGCCATCCTCTTTATATGGCGTTCCGAAAACCTCCTCGGTCTTGTTCTTTGGGGTTGCGGTGAACGCAAAATAGCTCGCGGTCTTTACGAGCTTCCGGCCCTCGACGATGGCATTGATCTTGTCTTCATTGTCCATTTCGTCGTCTGAAGCCATGCCGGAAAGCGCCAGATTCATATTCGCGGAATTGCGCCCACTCTGGCCTGAGTGTGCCTCATCGATGATAATGGCAAAATGATTATTGATATGTTCCTGGCCGATCTCCTGCGAGATGTACGGGAACTTCTCAACCGTGGTTATAATGATCCGCTTGCCATCCTGGATTGCCTTTTTCAGGTCTCTGGAATGCTGCGCCCAGACGACCGTGTTTTTCACCTGCATGAACTGCTTGATGGTATCGCGGATCTGCTTGTCCAGAATCCTGCGGTCGGTGACGACGATAACGGAATCGATCATCGGATGGCCATTCTGCTCAAGGCCGATCAGCTGGTGAGCAAGCCATGCGATAGAATTCGACTTTCCGGAGCCTGCACTGTGCTGGATGAGATAGCGCTTACCGACACCGCTTTGTTTCACATCTGTGAGCAGCTTCTCCACGCAGTCCAGCTGATGGTAACGCGGCCAGATCTGTTTCACGGTTTTCTTCTTCGTGTCAGGATCTTCATCAACGATGACCTGAGCGTAATTCTCGATAATGCGGGAGAGTTTCTGCTTTGTCAGAATGTCCTTCCACAGATAGTCTGTCATGATGCCGTCCGGATTCGGCGGATTGCCCGCGCCATCGTTATAGCCCTTGTTGAATGGCAGGAACCAGCTGTTCTTCCCGGCAAGCTTCGTGCAGAACATGACGGTCTGGTCATCGACTGCGAAATGCACCATGCACCGTTTGAACGAGAACAGTGTGTCCCGCGGATCGCGATCTTCCTTATACTGCTCAACGGCATTTGCTGTCGACTGACCAGTGAAATGATTCTTGAGCTCAATCGTGACGACTGGAAGACCGTTGATGAACAGGCAAAGGTCGAGCGCAAGCTTTGAAGCGTCGATGGAATAGCGAAGCTGCCGTGTCACACTGAAGATGTTCTTCTCAAACATCTGCTTCGACTTCTCGTTGTTTTCCGTCGGCGTGAAGTAGAACATGATGAGATCCGCCGGGTAGGCCTTCACGCCGTTTCGAAGAACATCAATAATGCCGCGCTTGGCAATCTCTCCGGAGAGGCGGTTTAGGAACTGCCGCTTCTTCTGATCGCTGCTATTTACACCAAGCTTTGCCATTTCCCTCGGCTGCGTATCATTTAAGAACCGGAAGAGGCGGGTTTCGTCTACGGTGTATTCCTTGTTGTAATCATCATTCGTTCCCTGCTCGTAGCCGTTCTGATCTACGAGCCAGTTCACGATGATCGTCTCAAATCCCTTCTCGGTTTTATCCGTAAAAGCCATGGTCAAGCCTCCTCACCATCGGTCTCTGTTTCTTCGTTATTCTCCGAATCATCGTCAACGATGTCATCTACGTGTTCATACTCGGGTACTGTGACATTTCGGACATCGATCTTGCCGGTGACAACGTCGGAAATGATTACGGATTTCATTTCAGTCAATTCAGCTATCTTCTTATGCGTACTTTCAATAAGAGAATCGATCTTTGAGCATGTGCTGTCGAGGTATTGCACGATTTTCTGCTGCTCGTCCTGAGACGGAATAAGCAAGAACACATCCTTCAATATTTGCTGCGTGATGCTGTAGACCTTCACGGCATTCACTTTTTTCCGAATCTGATAACGCCATGTTGGAGACTTAAACAAATACGCAAAGTATTTATTATTTGTGCTCCCCTTAGGATGGGCAATTACTGAATGGTAGCCTGCAAATATTTTCAAATCCCTATCTATGTACGCACAATTACCACTGCCGTCGAGATCCTCTGAAGTATCAGCGAATATAAAGTCTCCTTTTCCTACAAGTGAAGATGGATCTGTTTTCAGGTACGACGGATTGACATACTTGAACAATTCATCATTTAAACCCACCATGCTGTTCTTTTTAGAGTGAACCTGTCCATAACTAATAACTGGTATTCCCGTTGGTTCCAGATTGGCCTTAGTTATTGATAATCCCTTCCTAAAAGTAAACAAATTACGGAGACGCTCCAATTTCCATGTAGATGGATAATCTATATCCCAACGAATATCATTATTATGTGTTTCGGCACTGCCATGCAAACCGTGAATCACAGTTTTATCAATTGCATGTGCCTTCAGTTCCTCTAGTTCCTGTATCTCCTTCTTTCGTATTCCAATCAACTTGTTGATTTCAGAAACCTTCCAGTCGAGGAAACGCACAATCTGATCCTGCTCGTCGCGGGGAGGAACAGGAAAATCAATTGTTAAGAAAACATCTGGATATAATCTTAATCTTGAAGGTCTAATTCCTGTTGAAAGAGAATGGTATACATCCACTAATTGATGTTCTCTAAGTAGCAGATCAAGATATTCTGGATTGAAATATTCTTTCTTTTGGCGATATACATTGTATGCAGGACTAACAACGCCATAATATTTTGAGACACCAATTGCTCCTTGCCATGTCCACATGGTATTAGCCGCGATATCTCCAATCTGGCATAATTTATAGCCAATTAGTGACTCCGACTTAAACATCGTCACATTCTTCTGACTGCGAGGTGTTATTCCAGTGATGTGCGAAACAGATAGAAGTTCTTCTGTTCCTTTATTAGACCGTTCATCAATCACGCGAAACAATTGTTTGCCTCGATATAACAACCATCTTGAAGGATACTTTCGCTTATCAACAGGATTAAATATATTTGTACTCATTGAATCAGCCCCTCCATGATCTCATCCATGACGCCATCCGATTCCCTCTCGAGCTCCTTAAGCGAGGCAAGGATGTCCTTCATATCACGGAGTTGTACCGGCTTGTAGAAGTACTTCGTGAAGCTGATCTCGTAGCCGATCTTTGTCTTGTTTTCATCCACGTAGGCGTCCGGTGCATATGGCTTGACTTCCTTTTCAATGAACGCATCGATCCCACCATCGTAGTTAAACGGTATGTTTTCCGAGTCGCGGAGGTTCGGATCGGATTCGCCTTCAACCTCTTTTGCATGTGGATCCGTTTCCGTGATAAACGGACGGATCTTCTTGAGCTGCGTCTTTTTGAGCTTTGTCGCCTTGGCAAAAGCGTCCCAATCGTCAAGCGGCGTTCCCGCAGAAGCCTTGGCGATGGCCTCACGAACAGAATCAAGCTCTGACTGCTTCTTGAACGTATCTTCCGGGACTTCTCGTTCCGGGAATACGCGCAGGCGCAGCGGGCGCTCGACAGTTACATTCCAGTAGCCGAACTCACTGTTATCGAAGATCATGCTGACGTCGCTTTCCTCCATGCCTAAAAAGATGCGGACAATTTCCTTACGGATTTCCGGCGTGAATTCGCAGTTCTTATTGCCCATGTTCTTGCGAAGCGGGCTCTTCATGTTGGTCGCGTCAATGAGCTGAATCTTGCCCTTGCGGCGTTCTTCCTTCTTGTTGGAAAGCACCCAGATATATGTGCCAATGCCTGTGTTGTAGAACATGTTGTCAGGCAGGGCGATGATCGCCTCCACGAGGTCACGCTCAATTAGATACCGGCGGGCATTGCTTTCGCCGCTTCCTGCATCACCCGTGAACAGGGATGAGCCGTTATGGACTTCGATGATACGGCTGCCGAGTTCTGTGTCGGTTTTCATCTTGGATACGTTGTTGAGCAGAAAGAGAAGCTGTCCGTCGCTTGTGCGCGGGATCATCTTTAACTCCTCACCGCCAGGAAGGTATGCATTGAAACGAGTGTCAAGGATTTCACTCTTGCCACCCATCTTGTCTGCATCTGTTTTCCAGCTCTTGCCGTAGGGGGGATTGAATTTTATCTGGAGTCTCGCTTATAGGACATTCGATGCATTGGGAGGATTGACGGCACTGACCGGTACAGAAGGTCTTTTAAGGCCTGATTTAGGGTACAAAAATAGCCTGATGATGTAAACGGGTCCCTAAAGACCGGCATTGACATCATCAGGCTATTTTTGTGTGGGCCATCCAGGCCTCAAAAGGACTACCTGACTGACGCTGCGTCAGCTGACTCCAAATAATGGAAAGCATGAAGTCGAACTGCCGCGACGGATTCCCATCCAGCGATAGCGTTGAGCCATAGAAGATGTGCTCGGCTTCCTCGCCATCGCCCTTGAGCAGCATGTCTGCTTTGCAGATGGCGTACGTTTCCGGCTGGACCTCCTGACCAAACAGGTGAATAGAGACATTCTTTCCGAGACGGCCCGCGAGTGTCAGGAGTCGCGCCTGAGCAACCGTAAGCATTCCTCCTGTCCCGCACGCACCGTCATAGCAGGAGTATGTTGCATCTTTGATCTGGTCTTCAACGGGATAGAAAGCAAGGTCAGCCATGAGCTCGACAACGTCCCGCGGTGTCCAGTGCTCGCCGGCCTCCTCGTTGTTCTCTTCGTTGAAACGGCGGATAAGCTCCTCGAAGATGGTCCCCATACCGTGGTTGTCGAGGCCCGGTAGCTTCACGATCTTTTTCTCCGCGTCCTTATAGACAGGATTCGGGCTGAGGTTGATATCCGATGACGTGAACTTATCGATGACCGCGCCAAGAATGTCCGCATCGACCATAGTCTTGATCTGGTCGCGGAATTTGAACTTGTCGAGGATCTCCTGAACGTTCGGAGAGAAGCCGTCAAGATACGCCTTGAAGTCCGCTTCGAGCGTCTGTTTCTTTCCACGGCTTGTAAGGTCCTTCAATAGAAATGGAGACGCATTGCAGAATGCCTGCCCAGCTGCATTGCAGAGTGCAGGCCACTGGTTGTCGATCTTGGCAGCGTCCAGCTGCTTCTTCATGGTAAGAACGGCTCCCTTTGTTCCTTCAAGCATTGCGTCAAGACGGCGGATGACTGTCATCGGCAGAATAACGTCACGATACTTACCGCGCACATAGACGTCACGCAGGCAGTCGTCTGCGATTCCCCATATAAAACTGACTATCGAGTTGTACTCCTGATTGTCCATTGACTTTCTCCTTCGTATCGCTGTTTCTTCGCAGCGGCTTTTTTCATTTATTATGAATTACCGGCTGTCAACGATCGGTTCTTCACATACTGCCTCTCAGCTTCAAGCGCATCATTCGTCCGTTTTGCGTATGAGAGAGGCATCTCGAAGTAGCGGCTTCCCGCTGCATTGAAGAACTGTATGACGTAGGTTCCTTGATTCCTCTGGTTATCCAGATACCTGTACAGATTCTTGAGAAACTCGTTGCTCTTGATGGTGCTCACCTCCTTAGTACCCGTCCGGTACCTGTGCATTGTCATGGGGCAGCTCCTTTCGGTGAGCAAGGAAAGGTTTCAGTAAAAATAGAAGGAAATAGGGGAAAGTATAAAATAAGCTATTATATCCTATATTTCAATTTCCTGCTTTTATTCCTTTCATAACCAGATAGTTACTGACGGCTGGCCAGTCTCCTGCCAAGCTCAAAGGCCGCCTGCAGGTCTTTCGGGAATTGCTCGGCGTGATGGGCTTTCTTTTTTGCTTCATCCCATGATGCCATGCGGTAACGGCTGTAATCCGGCACCTGCAGGGTATCGAAGGAAGTCAGGATTTCCGTTTTTCCGTTCAGGTAATGAAAGGGCTGGAAGTATTCTTCCATGTGCGATTTATAGTGCTTATCGTAGTAGTTCTGGTCTGCATTCATGGTAAGGATTACGGCGACATTGATTTTCCCCGGAAAGGTGCTTTGATAATCATCGTAGGATAGGGCCGGGAAGGTCGAGCGGACCATAAAGGAACGGACCACGCCCGTTGGCTCCCCGAAGAAAATGGGCGAACCGATGATGATGGCATCTGCCTCATAGACTTTCTGCAGCGTTTCCGTCAAGCCGTCCCTCCAATAGCATTTCCAGGGGACGGCCATCTTTTTATTCTTACAGGCCAGACAGCTGCGGCAGTCGGTAAAGTTCAGCTTATATAAATCGACAGTCTCGGTGCTGGCTCCGGCAGAAACAGCCCCCTCCCCGGCAGATGCCAGGAGTTTGGCAGTGTTGTTGTGCATCCGGGGGCCGCCATTGAGTATGAGTATTTTTTTCATAGCAATCTCTCCTTTCCAATGATTTGTTTGTTCCTTTTTACTCATGCAGATTTTACTAAAACTCTTTTGAGTCAAATGATAGGGCGCCCGGCCTTGCAGGTTTCATAATCAGACCTGCTGCTCCGCCAGGTCTGCGGTGCATAGGAAGCAAATAGCATTATTAAATAGTATTATAACATTAAATAAATGGGATTTCGCTGGTCGGCCCCAATTTTTCCCTTAAGCTGTTTTGACTCTTTTCTGTGATTTTCCATGATATACTGGAATCAGCGAAACCTCATCATACGCTATGCAGGTGGAAGAAAGGAAGGAAATCATGAAGACAGCCATTTATCATTCTCCTTTTGGAAATATGGAGCTTTCCTATGAGGAAGACGGGGTGATTTCTCTTCGGATGGCGGAGGAGGGGACGAAGGGGGAGGCGCCCTTCGGGCTGGCGCTGAAGGTGTTTCGGGAGCTGGATGAGTATTTCCAGGGCCGAAGGAAGACTTTTGACTTTCCCTGCCGTACCCATGGCACCGCTTTTCAGGAGAAGGTGTGGGCGGCGCTCCGGGAGATTCCCTATGGGGAAACGAGAAGTTACAGGGATATCGCCGAGGCCATCGGCCATCCGAAGGCTTACCGCGCCGTAGGCATGGCCAACAATGCCAATCCCCTTTTCATTATCATCCCCTGTCACCGTGTCATCGGCGCCGACGGGTCCCTCACCGGCTACGGCGGCGGCCTTCCCATGAAGAAGGCACTCCTTATGCTGGAGAAGAAGCATAGCATTTCATAAATCAAAAAGGGCTGTGGAGAAATGATTGAATGACATGGATACCATTCTTCTCTCCTATCATTTTGATGGTGGGAGGGGAGTGGAGAAATTTCAGGCCCCATGGTACATGCAGCATAGCAGCAGGAGATCTCCGGGCTCAGAGTCTCCCTGGCGCTCAAAACCCTTTGCTCTACGACCGACAGGCAGCTCCGCTCGAGATGACGATGAGGCGAGTGGCTTACTGTCATTGACACAATAAGACATACCAAAAGGGCTGTGAAGAAATGATTTCCATTTTTTCACAGCCCTTTTTTAATTTACAGTTCGCTGAAGAGGGGCACGAAATCCATAAAGGCGGTGCATAGGAGGGTGATAAGGATCACCGTAAGAAGGGATAGCACTGTACCGTATCGGATCTGGGCGGAGGCGGAGAGGCCGTAGCCTATGGGGATGGCCCTGGTGGAAATGGGGAGGATGTAGGCGCAGTTGGCGGCGGCGATGGTGCCCAGGATGTAGGGGATGGGATTCAGGGAGAGGGAGGAGGTTATGCCGATGACCACGGGAATGGAAATGGAGGCGGAGGCGGTGTTGCTGGAGATTTCCGACATGAAGCAGGCGAAGAGGCAGGCCATGGCCATCACCGGAAGGCCCGGGGAGAGGTGAAGGGCGGCGATGAGGAGGGAGAGCTCCTTGATGGCGCCGGTTTCAATGACCAGTTTCCCCAGAGCCAGACCGCTGGCAAAAAGGGCGATCATGCCCCACATGGCGTGGCTTTCAGCGTATTTCCAGGTGAGCATGGGATTTCCTTTTTCATCTTTCAGGAAGAACATGAGCATGCCCAGGAAGAGAAATACGTAGGCCGGCTTCATGGCAGGGAGGTATGGCGCAAAGAGGGGACGGAGGAAGGAGAGCAGGGTGGCGGCGGTGAAGAGAATGAGGCCTATGCGCTCGCCCCGTTTCATGGGGCCGAAGGATTTGTACATGGAGCGGAAATAGCCCTTCGTGCCGGGGAGGGATTTGACCGGGCAGGGCAGGAAAAGAAGGAAAAGAAGGTTCATGAGGAAAATGAGGATGAGCACAGGCAGGAAGCGGATGACCCAGTCGAAATACATGAATTCATGGCCTGTCAGTTTTTCCAGATAGGAAACGGCCACCAGGTTGGCGGAGGAGCCGATGGGGGAACCGAAGCCGCCGATGCCGCTGCCCCAGCCGATGGCAAGGAGGATGGGAATGGCGGTTTGGCTGGTGCTGATATCCTTTTCTCCGGTGAAATGGAGCATGGCCACGGCAATGGGACAGAAGATGGCGGCTACCACCACGTTGGGAAGGAAAACGGAAAGAGCTGTGGAAGCCAGGAACCATACAAAAATCTGGCTCTTCATGGAGGTGCCTATGGAGCAGAGGGCTCTTACGGAAATTCGTTTGTCCAGTCCCGTGGTGGTCCAGGTCAGGCAGATGAGGTCGCTGCCCAGAAGGAGCACCGCGATTTCAGAGAAGTACTGGCTGATTACGTGATTCATGGGAATGAGGTTGAAAAGGGAATTCACGATAATAGGGATAAAGGCGGTGACGTAAATGGAAACGGGCCGGAATATCCACCACAGCGCCATCCAGAGGGCGCAGGAAAGGGCCAGGGCAGAAGACTGCTGGAAGGTGCCGGTAAGAAGAAAGGCAGCAGCGCCAAAGGCGATGGGGCCGCTTAATAGTGCAAGATTCTGTTTCATGGAAACACCTCTTTGAAATAGTGTACTAGTGTACTAGTGTACTGGTGGGCTGGTGGGACAGCGGGACAGTGCTTTCCCGTATTCCCGTAGGGGCCTGCGCCTGCGGCGCAGAGGGGCGTATGGCATCCATTGGGCCTTTGGCCCTCGGTGCCAAGGGTTGTGTAGAAAGTTTGCACCCCACAGGGGAAACGACTCACTATGATTTGTGCGT
>ULTZ01033565.1_pt1:0-17500 | contig 22304 bp, 19 predicted proteins | sample 1957981 | NCBI WGS metagenome assembly ULTZ01 (sample SAMEA4835745, study PRJEB28245) | human gut metagenome | biome: gut microbiome; material: fecal sample | place: Denmark | collected 2008
TTTTATGAGTCAACTTTTTTCAGTATAATACAAGTTATTCAAAATGAACAAGTTGTCCGTAGAAAGGGCCGTTTTTCCGGACAAATCAGAATTTCCAGCGCCAAGGCCTACACCAGCCACACTATTTTCTCGACAACTTCTTTTGCGCCGCAGGCTTCTTGCTGCCTGTGGCCGGCCCGATATTATATCTGGACAAGAACTCCTGAACCTGAGTTTCATTCATGCCGCTGACATCACGCTTCATGATAAAGGTAGAATCAATGCGGCTGCAGTTGTCATTCAGGACCCAGCCATCCTTTGCAAGCCAGTTGACAGCAGCCATTTTCGTATTGAAACAGAAAGGAGTGTCCGCATCGTCCTTGAGATAATTATAATTGAACTGCAAAACTTTCTCCGATGGCGTTCCCAAATCAGCCACCACCCGGTATCCCGGACCATAGTAAACGATTTCAACCTGCATATAGACGAATCGCCTGTCCTGCGCTCTCAAGGAAATAGTCAATGTCAAGAAGGTCAATGCCAATAAAAGAAGTCTGCGTTTCATATCTTCATTTTTAACCACTCATCAAATATACGTAAAATATACGGATAATAACTTGTCTCAGATCAGGAGAATCTTTCGGAAATAAGCACACGGCGGATGAGAAAAAAAAGAAGATCCGGTGCTTTTCACAAAGGACCGGACCCCTATATAAAACGAACTTAACAAATAGACATAAAAACCTTTTATTGTCTGAGTGCAAATATATAAACTTAAAACGTTATCACCAAATATTTTCATAAAAATTTATAAGTTTTTTTACATATATTCCTTATAATCTCTAATCGTAAAACGTTGCAGAACTTTTTTCGACCTTCGATTTTTCGCCGTCTGAATATCGTGAAACGACTGATTTTCCGCATTTTGCACAAGCAGAAATAAATGAAAGCAGCCACCCAGAAGAAAAAAAACAGAGAGCACAAAGAAACAAAGCGCATAAAAAAAAAGCGCATCAAAAAAAAACAGCAGCTGGTCTTCACGACTGGCTGCTGTCTTACCTTATTCAATATGAATTAAACTAGCTTATGTTATTATGTCTTCTGACCTGATATATATCGTGCCAAACATAAAAAAAACATTTTAAATTATCTTAAATATTTACTGAAGAACCTCCAGATTTCCTCACACGTATCCATACTATGCTCACTCCAGCTGTGATTGCCACCAATCACCTCATAGAGCCACACTTCAGTCTCAGGGCCACCCTTCCAGGCAGGGACACCGCCCAGATACCTGTGAAGCACCACCTGTCGAGGCCTGTTCTTGGGATTGTCCACAGGGACAGCAGGCACCTTCATCGAAAGCGAATCCACCACCTCATACGAACACCTGGCCTCATCCACCCATTTGCCCACAGCAATCGGGACAGCGATATACGCTCCCCAGCCGCCCTTGTTCATCGGATCACCAGTCCAGAGCGAAGTCTTGTCCTCAGTCCCGTGCACTTCCATAAGCGGAACAGGCCCCTTGGCATCCAGGTCCTTCTGCATCCAATCGAGCGTGAGTCCGGCAATCGGCGCAATAGCCGCGAAGAAATCCGGCTTGAGATACGCCATCAGATAACACATTTCCCCGCCATTGGACATACCGGTAAGGAAGACATTGTGCCGGCTCAGGCCATATTGCTTCTGAAGCCTTTTCGTAAGAGTGCAAAGGAAATCCACGTCATCGGTCTTGAGTCCTTTCTGGAACGGATAGCCCACATTCCAGCAAGTATTTCCGCGATCATCCTTCGCCCCCTGAGGATAACAGACCGCAAATTTCTCCCGGTCAGCCACACCACACAGAGCAGAACCGCCCCGCATTGCCCTGCCGCCATAACCATGAAGGACAATGACAAGAGGCGCATCCTCCTTCATACCGTCAGGCAGATAAAGAAAATACTCCCTTTCCTGGCCCTTATGCCTGAATGTTTCATGAAGAGGTTCAGCTGCATTGACCTGCACGCAGGACAGCAGCGCTGCGAAAATCAGCGCAACGACAAACTTTTTCATATCAGTTCTTCTTTTCAGCCATCAGTTTCTGCAGACTGCTCAGATACTCCAGGACCGCCACGAGAGCAAGTCCGGCTATCGCCCAGATTATCGCCCCAGGAATCTGAAGATCAATGCCTTGGGCAGCATTGCCAGCACTCAGCAATGCCTGAGCTCCGGCCTGTGCAGTTTCTGCCGTCATTCCACTTCTGAGCAGCTGTCCCTCAGCCACTGCCGTCATATCATTCCACGGCCAGACCTTCACCAGAGCGCCTATCACGAAGCCGACCAATGTGAGCATCGTGGCCCTTTCATAACGCTTCAGAAGCCAATGCAGGAATTTGGAGAAGCCTAAAATACCGATTACGCATCCGAGACCGAAAACCAGCAGGACCGGAAGGTTCAACTGATTGACAGACTGCATTATATAATCGTATTTTCCGAGAATGACGAGAATGAAACTGCCGGAAATGCCTGGCAGAATCATAGTACAGACCGCTATCGCTCCGCAGATGAATATGAACCACAGGTCGTCAGGCGTGGTCGTCGGCGACAGTGTGCAGATGACAACGCCGAGGGCAATGCCAACCGCAAAGAAAAGGACATCAACGAATTTCCATCCTTTGATGTCGTATATCATATACACTGACGACGCTATGATAAGGCCAAAGAAAAACGCCCAGGTCTGCACAGGATAGAAGTGCATGACATAGACCATAAGTTTCGCCAATGAGAAGATACTGATGAGAACTCCCACCAGAAGCGAAACCAGAAAAGTGCCGTGAATATATCTCCAGAACTCTCTGAACTGGCCTTTCAGCAGCATCTTCCACGATGACGGATCCATCAGCGCATTCAACGCGTCAATGATTTCCGTAAAAATTCCTGTCAATAAAGCGATTGTTCCACCTGAAACTCCAGGAATCACATTCGCCGCTCCCATTCCGAATCCCTTCAGTCCGGTGAGTATGTTTTTTGTCAATGCGTTCATCTTATTGAATAATGGTTTCCAGATAACGAGTAATTTCCTTGAAGGCGTCCGAAGGACCGAGTTCATGAGATGGCGAATCTTCCACTACGAGGTCAAAAGTCCTGCTCGGCAGCTGCACACGGCCGATTTTAAACACCGCACCTGAGCACCCCGCCAATGCTGCAATAGGGAAATCCACATTGTCCACCAACGAGAGCAGAACATCCGCCCCGTCGGAAGAAATCATCTCGATTATTTCCAATGCCGGCCTGCCGTACCAGTTCAGGTCCTTCCTGAGGATAGTGTTGTTCAGACTTGTTATCTGCCGTTCGTCCTCTCCTTTCTTGCTCAAATCGAGGAAATAGACATTGACCTTCATCCCCTTGGACTTGAAATAGGTCAATGCTGCCTCCTTGCAGTCATCTACTCCATTTTCCTGAGCATCCAAGACAATGGACACCGACCGGATTTCCGACAACGGGACAAGTCCGGTCGGTTGCTTGCTCGAATACCTTCTCAGAAACTTTCTTCTGAATATGTTCTTTATAAAATCTATCATCAGTCGAATTTTTCTTCCGCGACATGTCCTCCGTTAGCCGATATCAGCTCACGGATTTCTTTCTTGGCCGCTTTCCATCTTGGAATATCAATCTTCGTGCCGATGACCTCAACTACTTTGGCCGCGATGATGGAGCCGACTTCTCCGCAGACCTTCAGAGGCATGCCCAATGAATGTGCATAGAGGAAACCTGCCGCGTAGGTATCTCCGGCACCGGTCGCGTCGAGGGTTGCGGCTGGCCACGGCTCGATATAATGATATTCATCACCGCTCTTGAGCATTGACCCGTCCTTGCCGACCTTTACCACTGCGATCTTGCAATGCTTGGCGATCTCGTCGAGGGCTTCGCGCGGCTGCATCTTGGTAAATGCCTTCGCTTCAGATTCATTGGCAAAGACTATATCCACATAACGGTCCACGATGTCGTGAAGGAAAGCGTCATTGGACTCGACCACGTTATAGGAGGCCATATCCAGGGATATGAGGCAGCCCGCTTCATGTGCCATTTCCACAGCTTTGCGGATAAGAGCCTGATTCTGAACGAGGTAGCCTTCTATGTGAAAGTAGTCATAGCCCTGAAAATATTCCGGTTTCAAGTCTTCCGGAACCATTTCCAATGCAGCGCCCATATAGTTGGCGAATGTTCTCTCTGCATTGGCCCCAGACACGAAAACCATGGAGCGGCCGGAAGGGTTCTTGCCTTTCAGGAGCATTGTCTTGACGCCGTACTGCTCTTCATCGCTCTTGAACAGATGACCGAGCTCGTCTTCGCCCACTTTTCCGATAAACGCAGCGTCCATGCCGAAGATGGCGGCGCAGGTGATGGTGTTAGCGGCCGAACCGCCTGCCACATAATGCAGCCCGTAAGGCTTCAGGCTTTCAAAAATCTTGTTCCCTGTCTCCATATCCACGAACTGCATGCTGCCTTTCGGAAGATGGTACATTTTCAGGAACGAATCATCCGGTAGCACTGCCAGAATATCCGTCAGCGCATTACCTATTCCCAATATTGACTTTGTATTCATTACATTTTAAATTATTTACAAAAAATATGAGTAAAACGTCCATTATTTACAATCAACTTTTCTCCAGAATCAGACGACATCAGCAATTCAAATTTTCCGTCTGCATAATAATCTTCATAAGAAAATGATGTAAATTCAATCCACCCACTATCGGCCCTATACTTCTGATAACTTTTGTCTTTCTTGTCATATAGCCAAGCTTTTGCTTCTGACTTTAAGCCAACTTCCTGATTGCCATTGAAATAATACTTTTTATCGATATTAAATTCCGAAGATTCGTTCAACATAAAAAAAAGTTCTATAGTATCTCCGGATTTACTTACTATTGACTTCTGTGCCTCAAAGCGAAATTTCTGTTCTTCAATCGTTAGTGTATAAGGACAATACGGCATTACATATTCATCAGTATCACTACTAAAGACTTCCCCATTGATTTCAGCGTAAAACAAACTTGACATTTTACATTTTTGTGATAATATCCCATATAATATCTCACTTACACATCCTGATAGTGCAACTGGCAAAACCAAGAACAAAAAAAGTATGATATAACGACGACGCATTTTATAAGCAATTTAAGCAATTTACTGTTCCGGGGTAAACATAGGGTCCCAAGCAGGGAGGAGAGTCGGTTTCTGGCCCAGCATCTCGAGGATGTCGGCAGGGACATACTTCTTCTCGGCCACCACTCTGAACATATATTCGGCGAACCACTGGTCGGTCATGATGAGGCAGCCTCTGTATCCGCTGTCCGCGCCCCAGCTGTTCTCCACCATCCATTTCTGCGGAACACCGTCCTTGATGTCCACGGCAATCAGGGTCATGGCGTGAGACGAACCGCTCGCATGGGTGAGCACCCTTTCGCGCTTGTCCATGGTGTACTTGACATTGAACAGAGACTCATAATCATAGTTTGCTAGGTCCAGAACGCCCTTTTTGGAATTCAGGAACTTGCCCACGTCACAAGAAAAGTACATCGCAGTATTGTCCTTGATGCTCGCCGCTGCCACCTCACGGATACGCTCTATCGGAAGATTCACATAGAGCCAGTTCTTTCCGTCATAGACGTGGCGGTCATAGTCGATCTCATAGACCTTGCCGTACTCACGGGTCGGGTCATTCATAAGCATCACATAATTGCCGTCCAGGTCCTCATCCACATATTTCTTATAGAAAGACAGCGGCGTATATTCCTCAGTAGAAACGAGTTTGTCTGATGAATCGTACATTGACCACTCGAATGATGAAGGAGGCACGCCGAGGCAGAGTGACAGGATCCTGTAAACGTCCGTAAGCACTGACTCCTTGATTTTCAGCAGTTCAGCATTGACCTTGGCCTCCGCAGCGGCAGCGTTCTTTCCCTTTGCGGAAGAGGCTGGAGAAGCGTCGTATGCAGCACGCAGAGCCAGTCCGCCCTGACGCAGAATAGTCTTGAGCTGAAGCGCCATCTGCGAAGTGTTGTTGCTGGAATATGTCTCAGGCATCACCTCGGACGGCACAAGTCCATATTTCATCGCCAGGTCAGACACTCCCGTGAACTGGCCGCCGTCACTCAACGGATTTGAGAAGAGCCAATCCACCTTCCTGTCATCGAAAGGAAGTTTTCTCGTGTCAATGACTCCCTGCAGGAAAAGGTTAGCCTTCTCGAGCTGGTCATAGAAGAACAGATAGTTCTGTGAAAATGTGAACGAGCCCAGGTTATATTTTTCTATCATCTTGGCACGCAGCACATTGAGACCGGTAAACAGCCAGCATCTGCCTGACGATTTCTGGTCCGTTATGCCCTTTGTCTTCACCCTGTCGGAAAAATGGGTGTCGATCATGGAGGCGTTCTCGGCATTGGTAGCCATGACATTGACAGAACTTCCTGCCAACGCGTTGCGCACAGCCTTGTCATAAGACGTTCCGGTGTATCCCTTGCTTATGCGTGAAAGAACTTCAGGTGACAGGCCGCCGTCCGGGGCAGTCTGGGCCATAAGTGAAACAGGCAACATTGCCGCAACCGCGGCCAAAACAATGATTTTCTTCATATCTGTATTTCTATTCATTATACAAAAGATACTTGCGACGCAGCGATTTGAAACGCTCCACATCGTCTTTCCACATTGACTTTATATCCTCAGGCGAGCAGCCGTCAATAATCTTTTCGCGCACCCACGAATTTCCTATAAGCTTGTCAATGAACGGATTACGCCCGAAGAACGGACGCCCGTCAGGAAGCAGCCCTCGTTCCCTGTCAGCCCCGGGGAGCGACATCAGCATAGAATAGGCATTGACAATATAATTCAGGTTTATGCCGTTCCTCCAGATTTCTTCATAGGTCAATGTCGTGAGATCCACGCCACTACACTCCTGCCCCTCGTAGTCAGGATGCAGCGCCCCAGGCATGCTCCTCGGAACGAACTTGTAACTGAAAAGGCTCATGTCAGGGCTGCCGTACATTTCGAAAGGATGCTCTGTTCCACGCCCGAGCGAGACCACCGAACCTTCGAAGTAACAAGTTGATGCATAGAGATATACGGCACGCATCGTCTTGAGATTCGGGGACGGCGGCATTATCAGGCTGTACTTGGTGGCATGGGTATAACCCTTGCACGGAACGACGGTCAGCTCACACTGCTTTCCGCCTTCCAGCCAGCCCTCGCCATTGATCATAAGCGCCAACTCCCCCAATGTCATTCCATGCACGACCGGTATCGGAAGCGCGCCCACGCCTGACTTGTATTTCATGTCCAGGACAGGCCCGTCCACATAAAACCCGTTCGGATTGGGACGGTCCAGGACAATGACCTTCTTCCCCGACGCCGCACATATGTTCATCAGCCTGTACATCGTCACGTAATACGTGTAGTATCTTAGGCCAACGTCTTGAATATCAACCAGAAGGACATCGAACAGACCGATATCCTCCCTGTTCGGACGGCCCGGTGCCCCATACAGTGAAACTATCTTGATCCCGGTCGCACTGTCGATGGAATCACCTACCTTGGCGCCTGCATCTGCATTGCCCCGGAACCCGTGCTCCGGAGAGAAAATCACCGTCACATTCACGTGCTTCCTGTTCTTGAGCACATCCACGAGATGAGGGCCATAGACTTTCGGGGCATTCAGGTCGGTTCCACGTCCTTTCAGTACCTTGTCGCCTACGATTCCGCTCTGGTTCGAGAACACAGCCACCCGCTTGCCGGAAAGCTCAGGCAGATACATGGAAAACTGTTCATCTCCGAGCTTCACATTCGCAGCGGACAACGAAAATGCCGCCATAACCGCAAAGGTCACAGCAGCAATCATATATCTTTTCAATAATCTCATCCGAATAAAAATTAGGTTCAGGACCGCTACCCGGATAAAGTTACGAATATTATTGCAATGAACCGCCGACGATATCGAGAATTTCGCTCGTAATCTTCTGCTGACGATTCTTATTGTACTCCAGAGTCAGTTCCTGAAGGATCTCATTTCCATTGTCGGTAGCGGTCTGCATGGCCACGGTCCTGGCCGCATGCTCAGCAGCATTCGTATCCAGCTGCACCGTGAACATCTTGAGCATCATCACTTTAGGAAGCAGTTCCTCCAAAAGCGAATCCACGTCAGGCTCCACGATATAGTCGAAATTCCAGCCCCTATCTTCAGAAGTTATGGCCTGGTCAATGTTCTCCGCTATCGGCATGATGGTCAATGGCAGATACGTATCCCTCATGGTCGGCTGAGATGAAGTGGACTTGAAATGGCCGTACAGCAGTTCCACCTTGTCGAATCTCCCCGTCATGAACCCGTGCACAAGTTCAGCGGACAGATTGGCCGCCTCATCATAATTCGGATGTTCGGAAAGATGAGTGTAGTCAGCCGGTGCATCGAATCCCTTCTTGCGCATTGCCTCGGCGATTTTCTTTCCCACAGGATAGACAGTGATGTCCTCCGCAGTCAAGCCTGCCTTCAGATATTCGTCAATGACGGACTCCGCCTGCTTGATGGCTGCCGAATTGAAACCGCCGCACAAAGAAGAATTGGAAGAATACACCACCAGGGCCACCTTGGAAACAGGACGTGGAGAGCACAGGAGCTCGAGTTCCTTGTCCAGACCGACTGCTTCCGGCTCTTCGCCTTCTTCCACAGGAATAAGCTTGTCCTGATCTTCCTTTTTCTCAGCGCGTCTCTTGTAGGCAATCAGATTCGCCAGCATACGGTGAAGCATATCCTCGTAAGGCAACATGTTGCCTATGGCAGTCTGCGCCTTGTGAAGCTTGGCGGCGGCCACCATTTTCATTGCAGAGGTTATCTTCAACGTACTGTTGACAGAATCGACTCTATTCTTTATTTCTTTCAATGAAGGCATATCCGAAACTGAGAATATATCTAACTCTTGAGACCGAGCACGACGTCTTCAGCTTCCTGCTCGATTATCTTGGAAATCTTATCATCCAGCTTCCCTTCCGCAAGCGGCTGAAGGACATCTTCCTTGTGGGCCGCCCTCATCCTTTCCAGGAACTTGGACTGGAACTGGCGTGTCTTCTCCAGCGGAACATCTTTCAGCAGAGAATGCGTTCCGCAGTACAATATCGCGATCTGTTCACCCACAGGCATAGGAGAATACTGAGGCTGCACCAGAAGCTGCTTGTTCTTTCGGCCACGGTCCAATGCCAAGGCTGTAACCTTGTCCACATCGCTGCTGAACTTGGAGAATGACTCCAGCTCATCATACTGGGCCTGGTCTATCTTCAATGTTCCGGCAACTTTCTTCATACTCTTCACCTGGGCACTTCCGCCGACACGGGATACTGAGATGCCCACATTGATGGCAGGACGGAAACCCTGGTTGAACAGACTTCCCTCAAGATAGATCTGGCCGTCCGTAATGGAAATGACATTGGTCGGAATATATGCGGAGACGTCGCCTGCCTGTGTCTCGATGATCGGCAATGCCGTTAGCGAGCCGCCCGCCTTCACCTTTCCCTTCAGAGATTCCGGCAAGTCATTCATCCGCTCCGCAACTTCCTGCTGGCCAATGATTTTCGCAGCTCTCTCCAGGAGTCTGGAGTGCAGATAGAACACGTCACCAGGATAAGCCTCACGGCCTGAAGGACGACGAAGGATCAATGATACCTCACGATATGCGACAGCCTGCTTGGACAAGTCGTCATAAATCACGAGCGCGGCACGTCCGGTGTCACGGAAATATTCACCGATTGCAGCACCTGCAAATGCAGAATAATACTGCAAAGCAGCCGGATCCGCAGCAGTAGCGGCCACGACTACGGTATAATCCATCGCGCCCTTTGAACGCAATGTGTTTACGATGCTCGCTACCGTAGAGCCTTTCTGACCGATTGCCACATAGATACAATATACCGGATTTCCTTTCTCGAACTCAGTCCTCTGATTTATGATGGTATCTATGGCAATGGCGGTTTTACCTGTCTGGCGGTCACCGATGATAAGCTCACGCTGTCCCCTACCGATAGGAATCATCGCGTCGATAGCCTTGATACCTGTCTGGAGAGGCTCATTCACCGGCTGTCTGAAGATAACTCCAGGAGCCTTGCGCTCCAGAGGCATCTCCACCTTGTCACCGCCGATTTCACCAAGTCCGTCAATAGGGACACCGAGCGGATTCACGACACGGCCGAGCATCTTTTCACTTACCGGGATGGAGACAATCCTTCCGGTACGTTTCACGGTCATTCCCTCCTTGACCTCATCTGTAGGGCCGAGAAGTACGGCTCCGACATTGTCCACTTCCAGGTTCATGACGACGCCCATGACGCCGCTGTCGAACTCCAGAAGTTCGCCGGACTCCGCATTGGTCAAGCCATAGATTCTGGCCACACCGTCGCTTACCTGCAGCACCGTGCCGACCTCCTCGAACTTTACCGAAAGGTCAGCGGACTCGAGCTGTTTCAGCAGAACGTCCGATATTTCACTTGGTTTGATATTATTCTGACTCATACATCAATCTGTTATTTTGTTCAATGAACCGTCTTCTCAGGTCCTCCAACTGCCTGGACACGCTCGCGTCGATTCTCTTGTCCGCAACTTCGAACACGAATCCCCCGATTATGGAAGGATCGACCGTCACGGACAGCTCAAGCTGAAGGCCAGTAAGATTCCTGAACATTTCACATATCTTTCTTTCAAGCTCCGGAGAAGGCATACTTACCACAAGTGTAGCCTGACTCACGCCTTGAGCAGAAAGCCAGCGCTCCTTGAAATAATGAAGGATATAGCGCAGATACGGCTCCCTGTCCTGTCTTATCACAAGTTCCAGGAATTTGGAAAGTGACGGACACATATCCTCGTTTCCGAGGGCTTTCGACATCAGCTTCACCTTTCCGGAAGACGTCAGCATGTTCTTGCTCTCCACAAGACGCTCGAACTCGCCGGATGCGGACAAGGCGTCAGCGAGCGTACAGGCCTGTCTGTACACGACCTGTCCGTCACCTGTCTCTTCCACATATTTCAGAAGAGCATCAGCATATCTTGACGCTATAATTCCTGTATTCATCCGAACTTCAGTTGTTTACCATGGAGTCCCTCTTGGAATTCAGTTCCTCCATAACCTTTTCCACATAACGTTTCTGAACTTCTTCCGAAGCGAAATCAGTCCTCAGAATCTTCTCGGAAACATTCATTGACAGCATTGCCACTTCCTTGCGGATATCCTGCAATGCATTTTCTTTTTCGGCCGCGATTTCCACTCTGGCCTGTTCGAGTATCTTATCCGCTTCCTCCTGAGCCTGAACCTTAGCCTGTTCGATGATGGACACTTTCATTTTCGCCGCATCATCCATAATCCGGGCCTGTTCCTTCTTGGCCTGAAGAAGAAGCTCAGCATGTTCCTTGTTCAGGTCAGCGAGTTCTTTTCTTGCCTCTTCCGCCATTGCCAATGACTTGTCAATGGATTCTGTCCTCTCATTGACCATCTTGGTAATGACAGGGAATCCGAATTTGGCAAGTATGAAAAAGACAATGCCGAATATTATGACCATCCAAAAAAGAAGGCCAGCATCAGGTGTTACAAGTGACATAATTACTGTAAATTACACAAACAGGGCGAGAAGGCAGACAATGATTGCGAACAGAGCCGCACCCTCGATCATGGCCGCAACAATAATCATTGATGAACGGATGTTTCCGCTTGCTTCTGGCTGACGTGCGATAGACTCGGTAGCTGCAGAACCGATCTTACCGATACCATAACCTGCCGCAATAGCTGCAATAGCTGCTCCAAGAGCTATACCGACCTTTCCAAGTGCCTCAGAGGCAACTGCTTGTAAAAGAATTGTGAGTAACATAACTATAAAATTTTAATAAATTATCATCAAGCTTCTTTCTGTCTTGCCATACCTATGAACACTGCTGACAGAATCGTGAACACATATGCCTGGAGAAATGCCACAAGCACTTCGAGCAGGTCCATGAACACTCCGAAGAGCACCGACACGACCGTCATACTTCCGAAAAGGACAGCATTGTATTTGGCAAACACGAATATTATACAAACCAGACTGATGGCGATGATATGACCTGCAAGCATATTGGCAAAAAGCCTTATCATCAGCGTCAGCGGCTTCATCAACGTACTGAACACTTCTATAATCGGGAGAAGCGGGAAAGGAAACTTCAACATCAGAGGCACATCCGGCCAGAAGATATCCTTGTAATAATGCTTCGTTCCGAACAGGTTTATCATAAAGAACGTGAAGAATCCCAGGACGCAGGTCACGGCGATATTGCCTGTGACATTGGCCCCTCCCGGGAAGAACGGTACGATTCCGAGCAGGTTGTTCAGCAATATCCACAGGAAAACCGTGCACAGGTAAGGGGAGAACTTCTGGTAATCTTCACCTATAGAATCCTTTGCCACGCCCGTATCTATCATCATGATAATCGGTTCCATGAATGCCGCCAGTCCCTTAGGGGCTTCATTGACAGCATCATGCCTGCGATACCATCTGGCTGTCCAAAGGATGAGGAATATGAGCAATGCACTGCTTATCATCATTGCCAGGACATTCTTGGTAATGGACAGGTCCAATGGGCGGATTTCTTCTCCTGCCGCATTACGCTCGACTATTTTTCCGCTGTCCTGCGAAACATAGAATCCTTCATATTGCTCTCCGTGCTCCACTTTGGCAGAGGAGAACACATGCCAACCTGACGTCTTGCTTCTGACGATCACGGGCAGCGGAATGGATATCGACTTGTCGCCGATATTCGTTATATGCCACTCGTACGCGTCACTCATATGACCGAATATGACCCCCTGGACATCCAATCCCTGTTCCGTCGTGTCAGTGTCTGCCACTGCATCTTCCGTCACGACACCGTCTGCTGCTTGTTCGGTCGCAACACTGTCAGCCACAGCTTCTTCCGCACGGACAGGAGTCCATACGGTCACGGCCATGACCAATGCAGCTATGTATTTCCACCATTTCATAATTCCACGCAAACCGAAACTTTATTCTTTCCGACCTCCACAAATCCGGATTTGATACTGATCTTCTTGACCTCTCCGCTCATTGTCTCATACTCGATATCTCCTGCATCAAGCACTGATATCAGCGGGGCGTGATTCTTCAACACAGTGAACGGACCTTTCCTGCCAGGCAGTCTGACAAGCTTCACAGAACATTCTTCCAGCACCATTTCCGGTGACATCACCATCAGTGAAATTCCGTTTTCCATATTGACAATTACTTGTTTTCAGCCTTTGCAAGAATATCCTCACCTTTTTTGATGGCATCTTCGATAGTGCCGACATTGAGGAACGCCTGCTCCGGAAGATAATCCACCTTGCCGTCAAGAATCATGTTGAATCCCTTGATGGTATCATTGATATCGACCATCACTCCAGGCACGCCGGTAAACTGTTCTGCGACGGAGAACGGCTGAGAAAGGAAACGCTGCACGCGTCTTGCCCTGTTCACAGTAAGCTTGTCCTCGTCCGACAGCTCGTCCATACCGAGAATGGCGATGATGTCCTGAAGTTCCTTGTTGCGCTGAAGAATCTGCTTGACTCTCTGGGCTGTATTGTAATGGTCCTCGCCGACGATGTTCGGGTCCAGGATTCTGGATGTGGATTCGAGCGGATCGACTGCCGGATAGATACCCAGTTCCGTAATCTTTCTGCTGAGCACCGTGGTCGCATCCAAGTGGGTGAACGTGGTAGCAGGAGCCGGGTCAGTAAGGTCGTCGGCCGGTACGTAAACGGCTTGTACAGAAGTGATTGAACCATTCTTGGTAGAGGTGATCCTCTCCTGCATCTGTCCCATTTCCGTCGCGAGCGTAGGCTGGTAACCCACTGCTGAAGGCATACGTCCCAGCAATGCTGAAACCTCTGAACCTGCCTGCGTGAACCTGAAGATATTGTCAATGAAGAAAAGAATATCCTTCGGCTCGTTCTGTTTCTTGCTGTCTCGGAAGGACTCTGCCAATGTCAGTCCGGACAATGCCACTGAGGCACGTGCTCCAGGCGGCTCGTTCATCTGACCGAACACAAGTGCGACCTGCGATTCTGACAGTTTTTCCTTGTCCACAAGTGACAGGTCCCAATGACCTTCCTCCATGCTCTTCTCAAACGCATCTCCATATTTGATGACGCCGGACTCTATCATTTCGCGGAGCAGGTCGTTACCCTCCCTGGTACGCTCGCCGACTCCGGCAAAGATGGAGAATCCGTTGTGTTTCTTGGCAATGTTGTTTATCAATTCCTTGATTAGCACGGTCTTACCGACACCGGCACCTCCGAAGAGACCGATTTTTCCTCCTTTCAGATAAGGCTCGAGAAGGTCAATGACCTTGATACCCGTATAGAGTACTTCTTGTGAGGTGGTAAGGTCCTCGAATTTAGGAGGTTCGCGGTGAATCGGCAATTCCTCCTTACGGTCCAGATTTCCCAAACCGTCTATAGATTCGCCCACGACATTGAGAACTCGTCCTCTAATCTGGCTTCCTACAGGCATCTCGATAGGCTTGGCAGTATTGATCACTTCCATTCCTCTCTGCAGTCCGTCCGTGGAATCCATAGCGACTGCCCTGACTGTGTCTTCACCTATATGCTGCTGCACTTCCACTATCAGTTCTTTGCCATCTTTTCTCTTGATGGACAATGCGTCGTGAATGTTAGGAAGTTCATTTTTTTCCTGCTGCGCGCGCATCTCGAAATGCACGTCCACAACAGGACCAATAATCTGAGAAATATGTCCTACAACGTTTGGCATATCATTATCAATTAGTTATCTCTAATTTCTCTTGTTTCGGATTTCTTATGCAAATCCGGCTGAAAGTTACTGAAAAATTCATACCATCCACACAAAAAATTAGCCAAAAAGACAAATCTTTTGCTAAAATCTTCCAACAGCGTTATGCTTCACGTGAAAGATAGTCTTTTCTCTATGGTGCGCCACTATACACCTGGGGTAACTTTGGCTCGAAGGTGATGGGTGACTTGGCTCGGAGGTGATGGGCAACCTCGCTCGAAGGTGCGAATTCCTTGAACAACCTGAATCTACTGTGCGCTATTCCCCTTGGGGTAACCTGGCCGGCCGTTTCTTAAATTATGCGGTATTTTCTTAGCAGGGCCGTTGGCCATATCCTCTGCGATGATTTTTCAACGTCGAATGAAAACTTCTCCGCTATAAAAAAAGTCTCCGAAACCATGTCGGTTCCGGAGACATCTGTAGAACTATCTGTAAATCAATTATTTGATTTTAGCATATCCATAGCGGGCAGAATCGCCAAGCTCCATCTCGATCTTCATAAGACGGTTGTACTTAGCGATACGGTCTGTACGGCTGAGTGAACCAGTCTTGATCTGACCGCTGTTTGTAGCAACTGCGATGTCAGCGATGGTGGTATCCTCAGTCTCACCTGAACGGTGTGAAGTAACTGTGGTGTAACCATTTCTGTGAGCCATCTCGATAGCGTCGAGAGTTTCGGTAAGAGAACCGATCTGGTTAACCTTGATGAGGATAGAGTTTGCAGCACCCTTCTGTATACCCTTCTTGAGGTACTCAACATTGGTAACGAAGAGGTCATCACCTACGAGCTGGCACTTGTGGCCGATAGCTTTGGTAAGTTTAACCCATCCTTCCCAGTCGTTCTCATCGAGACCATCCTCGATAGAGTCGATAGGATATTTGTTTACAAGCTCCTCGAGGTAAGCGATCTGCTCGTCAACAGAAAGTTTCTTTCCGTTAGGATCTTTCTGCATACCTGTCTTGAGCTGTTTGTAATCATAGAAGAACTGGTCGCCTTCCTTAACGCTGAACTCAGATGCTGCGCAGTCCATAGCGATGGTAACGTCCTTTCCAGGAACATAGCCAGCTTTCTCGATAGCCTGCATGATGCAGTCGAGAGCGTCGTCGATACCATTGAGCTTCGGAGCGAAACCACCCTCGTCACCTACTGCTGTAGAAAGGCCACGGCCTTTGAGCACTTTCTGGAGAGCGTGGAATACTTCAGCACCCATTCTTACACCTTCAGCGATGCTTGGAGCACCTACAGGGCGAATCATGAACTCCTGGAACGCGATAGGAGCGTCTGAGTGAGCACCACCGTTGATGATGTTCATCATAGGAACAGGAAGAACATATGAGTTAGGGCCACCGAGGTACTGATAAAGAGGAAGACCAAGATAGTTTGCAGCAGCTTTTGCAACAGCGAGTGAAACGCCAAGGATAGCGTTTGCGCCGAGTTTTGCTTTGTTCTTGGTTCCGTCGAGTTTGATCATAGTCTCATCGATAGCTCTCTGTTCGAAGCAAGACATTCCGATAAGAGCCGGAGCAATGACTTCGTTGATATTCTTGGCAGCTTTGAGAACGCCTTTTCCGCCATAGCGCTTAGGATCACCGTCACGAAGTTCGATAGCCTCGTTCTCACCGGTAGAAGCTCCTGAAGGAACAGCAGCAACACCGACAACACCTGATGCGAGGACTACTTCAGCCTCGATTGTAGGATTTCCTCTTGAGTCAAGGATTTCTCTACCACTGATTTGCAAGATTTCAAAATCTTCCATAATGCAATAAATTAAATATGTTAATTATAACTGTTTTCTAAGCAGATGTCTTCAAAACTGAACTTAAGCAACAAATTTCAAGCCACCTCCACAAAGCGCTGCAAAAATACTAATTTTCCAATAAATAAACAAAAGGGCCCGCATAGCACTTCAAATAAACGCTTAGTACTTCAAATGAACGAATAGCACATCAAATAAACGAATGCTCTAATCCTCGCATGGCACTTGAACTCGGACAAACGCGGCTTCCCCAGGCAGCCAAAATCAGGAATAACTGAAGCGTGACCTGTAAGTCGCTGAGTGATAGTTGTTTAACCATTTTCAGAGTTACGAAAATGCCAACGCCGAAAACACCTAAAGCAGTCATAATTAGCGACTTACGCGTTGCATCATGTGTATCCAACATTGGTAACCTTTTTTCAGGACGATACAGTTAGAAGTGGAACAACCTGCATATTAACGAATCGCAGAAAACGTTGACCGTTAATGCTTTAGCACGAAAAGCTAAAGCCAGGTTGCATAAAAAATGGGTAACCTGACTTTTAAAAATCTTCACATTTCATTGATAATCAACAACATTCACAGAAAGCCGACATGCAGGTTGTTCGATAATTGACGCGTGTGTCCTTGCAGAACGACTGCATCGTCAGTGTCGGAACCGAACTTGACATCTGGTTGTATCGCACCCATGGCCGCTCGTACAACCTTGCTGCAAATGTCGGAATTGCTGTTCCTTTTGCTCCCATGTTAATCTATTCTTGACATTTCCATGGGCAAAAGTATGGAACCGCTAAAAACGCTTCAATACGTAACCGCGGAGACGCTTACGAGAATCTGACCTGAATATGTGTAACCGGCAACAATGGCTTCGTTGAGTCAGCATGGATGTTTAGTTTTTTGCGGTGCGATGTGTACTG
>ULTZ01004465.1_pt1 | contig 22086 bp, 14 predicted proteins | sample 1957981 | NCBI WGS metagenome assembly ULTZ01 (sample SAMEA4835745, study PRJEB28245) | human gut metagenome | biome: gut microbiome; material: fecal sample | place: Denmark | collected 2008
ATTCTCTCTTCGCACAAGCGCAAGCCGAACAAGTCCTGCTGGTATGATTAACAGATAGAGATATGAATTACATCGGCTTGATGAATCAAATGTGGCGTTCTGCCATGAAGTCGCCAATGCCAGCAAGTGAGATTGCCTTGTTTGCCTATCTTGTGAACGAATGCAACAAGCGTTTCTGGCAGATGCCCTTTGCCTGTTCCACTACAAGGATAAGTGATGAGCTCCGTGTTTCAAGACAGACGGTCATCACGGCAAGGGAGCATCTTGTCAAGCGCAGACTTATCTCGTTCACCGAAGGCAAATCACGTCATCTACCGTCAACCTATACGCTCACAAATTGGACGGATGACTTGACAGTAGAGTTGACAGATGGCTTGACACATATAAAAGATAAAGACAAAGACAATTTAATAAAAGGCGATTCAAAAAATCTTTCAATCAAAGAAAGGGAAAGGAATAATGAAAACAACACTCAAAATCGACGTAGAGGAATTAAAGAAATCCATGCTACAGCGTCGTCCTATGAAGGCTCGTTTTAGAATACCCATGTCAGAGGATAAGGCTTATGCCTATCTGTTGGCTGCAATTATGGCTGAGGTGGAATATCGACAACGTGTCTTCTGTTCTAACGAAGATATGGAGAAGCAACTTCAGGAGATGGCTCATTGGCTTACCACACCATCATCCCATTTCGGCATCCTGCTGTGCGGTGGATGTGGAAATGGCAAGAGTACAATGCTTAAAGCATTCCAACAATTGCTGAACACACTGCATATTCCCAAACCATACAACGAAGGAACGTATGGAATCCGAATTGTGGATGCAAAGTACATTGCGTACCTCTGCAAGAACAACTATGAGGCATACCGTAAACTCATAAATGTTGATATGCTTGGCATAGATGACCTTGGCACAGAACCATCAGAGGTATTGGACTATGGTAACATCTATACACCTGTCATTGACCTGCTGACAAAGCGTTACGAAGAGCAGCTTTTCACCATTATCACGACCAACCTCACTCCGCAGCAAATCCGAGGGCATTATGGTGACCGTATTGCCGACAGGCTCAATGAGATGGTCAAGAAAATCGTGTTCAACAATTGTACTTATCGTACAGACAAATTTGCGACACGTGGTTAGTTGCATTCCAAATCTTCGGGCATTGGGCTTGCCCATGTTCCAGATTATTCTGGCATCGGGAAGCCTAATACCCCACCCGTCTATCGACATATGGGAGACTGACCAGATAAAATAGCAAGCAATTATAGTTTATATGACTTTGATGGTTCTTCGAAACACGGTATTCAAAATGATAAATATCTGGCAACATCATGCCTGGACAGATATGCAGAAGAGGCTTGCCTCTGTCCACTCAAAAGTAAGGAGGGGCAGCCTAATACGCCAGCCATCTATTGATGTAAGGGGAACTGACCAGATAAATAAGCAAGCAATTAAGGTATGAATATGACATCAATAAAGGTAAAGTTTAGGCCATCCATGGTGGATGGCAAGGAGGGAAGACTCTATTTTCAGATTATCCACAATCGGGTAGTCCGTCAGTTGAATACAGATTATAAGGTCTTTGCAGAGGAATGGGATGCAGAGTCGGAAAGCGTTATCGTAAATGGTAGCCGCTCCAATCTCCTGTTGGGTATTCAAGAACGTCTGGCATGGGACGTGGCTCGTCTGGAAAAGGTTGTCCGCTCATTGGAGACGGAGCGTCGTCGCTTCACAGCAGACGACGTGATCACCATGTTCCATAAACTGACCAAGGAGTCCTCCCTCTTTACCTTTATGCATGGTGTCATAGCTCAACTGAAACAGTTGGGAAAAGTCCGAACTTCAGAGACATACACAGCTACACTCAAAAGTTTCATGGCTTTTCGTAACGAGAAGGATGTGCCACTCGATGGTATTACATCTGACATGATGCTCATGTATGAAGCTTATTTGAAAACCAGAGAGGTACGCATGAACACCATTTCGTTCTATATGCGTAACCTTCGGGCTGTCTATAATCGTGCAGTGGAGAAAGGATTGACAACACAGCAATACCCCTTCCGGCACGTCTATACTGGAGTGGATAAGACTGTAAAGCGAGCGATACCTATCAAGGCCATCAAAGCCCTGAAGGATTTGGACTTGGCAACGAACTTGACATTGGACTTTGCCCGTGATATGTTCATGTTCAGCTTCTACACTCGAGGAATGTCTTTCGTGGATATGGCTTATCTCAAAAAGACTGATCTTCAAAATGGCATGCTGACCTATCGAAGACGAAAGACTGGTCAAGAACTAAGTATTAAGTGGGAGAAGTGCATGGCTGAAATCATTGCCAAATACCCTGAAAACAAGACAGGCTTTCTACTCCCTATCATCAAAGAGCAGGGCGATGAACGTAGGCAATATGACAATGCCCTTCACTTAGTCAACTATCGTCTGAAAGAACTTTCAACGATGCTAAAACTGCAGCGGCCACTCACCATGTATGTGGCTCGTCACTCTTGGGCGAGTGCAGCCAAGGCAAAGAATGTGCCATTGTCAGTTATCAATGAGGGAATGGGACATGACTCTGAGACAACAACACAAATATACCTCGCTTCACTGGAAACGTCGGTTGTGGATAAAGCAAACAAGATGATATTGGGATTGTTGTAAACAAGGATTTGTTTAGCAAATTTCTCAATCTCTTTCTAAGAGACGGATATTTGGGCACAAAGATACTAATTTTTGGTCAAAATACACATTATTTAATAGGGAAACACGCCTTTGGCATATCATTTTTATACTTTGTTTAGCAAATCGCTATGCAAAACGCTCAACAATCAAGGAATATCAATGACTTTTTGATTCCCTACGTCTCTTAGAAAGAGACGAATGGGGCAAGCTTCCATTTCGTGCTTGAATCGGGTTACGGATATTCTCGATAAAGACCACCAAAAGCCGTAAGGCAAAACAAAGAATAATAGAACTCCCTCGCTGTGTAAAAAGGGCTTGGTCGCCTGTCGAGACACAGCTTGGGAGTTCTTTTGATTGCAGAATGACTGAGAAAATTAAGCTTAGTGGATTGGAATCATTCCTTATGCGTATTGCGGATTACCTTCGCAAGAACATGGAGGAATCAGAATATAAGGAGTATATTTTTGGTTTGCTCTTCTTGAAGCGCATGTCAGATGTGTTTGAAGAAAAGCGTGAAGTCTTAAAGAAAGACTATCAACATCTACCAGAAGATGCCTTACAATCTATCCTGGAAGATAAAACAACCTACGGTGAAACTTTCTTTGTCCCGAAACGTGCCAGATGGAATGAAGGATGGTATGACCAGGAAAATGGAACCGACGTTCCAGCATTGCGTGACCTAAAAACTGATATTGGACCAATGCTAAATAAAGCCCTGACTGCTATAGAGGATGCCAATAGTGAAGTATTGCAGGGCATTTTCAAAGACCGCATCAACTTCAACAAAATGAGCGTTGATGGTACGCCTGTTGTAAAGAACAGCGACCTTCGCAAGATGATTGAAGAGTTTAATAACTTTCCACCATTGTTGAATAAGAACTTTGAGTTCCCAGACTTACTTGGCGCAGCATACGAATTTGTTCTGAAATACTTTGCAGACAGCGCAGGAAAGAAAGGTGGCGAGTTCTATACGCCTAACACCGTTGTTCGCATGCTTGTAAAGCTGTTGCAGGTGGATGAAGGTATGTCTATTTATGACCCAACTGTTGGTTCGGGTGGCATGCTCATACAGTCATACCAGTATATTGAAGATGAAGGCAAGAACCCAAAGAATCTTGCTCTCTATGGTCAAGACAATAAGGATGGTGTCGTTGCCATCTGTAAGATGAATATGATTTTCCACGACATCTTCGGCTCACATATCAAGTATGGTGATACCCTTGTCAATCCACAGCACACAAAGAATGGCAAAATCATGAAGTTTGACCGAGTAATTGCCAATCCGCCATTTTCTCAGAAGTATTCTACTGAGGAAATGAAATACAAAGACCGCTTCATTTATGGCTTCACACCAGAAGATGCCAAGCAGGCAGACCTTATGTTTGTGCAACACATGTTAGCCAGTTGTGACGAGAATAAAGGCGGTCGTGTAGTTGTGGTCATGCCTCATGGTGTCCTGTTCAGAGGCAGGAAAGAAAAAGAAATCCGTACTGCCATGCTTCAGCGCGACGTTGATGTGCTTGAAGGTGTGATAAGCCTTCCTCCTCAACTGTTTTATGGTACAGGCATTCCCGCATGTGTGATGGTTTTCTCAAAGCGCAAGTCTGACGATATGAAGGGCAAGGTATTCTTTATCAATGCTGATAGAGAATACAAAGAGGGTAAGAAACAAAACACGCTTCGCCCAGAAGATATTGAAAAAATTTCATACGTCTATCTGAATAAGATGGAAGTACCGAACTATTCACGTTTGGTTGACCTGTCTGAAATTGAGCAAAACGGTTATACGCTTAACATCCGCAAATACGTTGATAATACACCTGCTCCAGAGCATCATGACGTTCACGCTCACCTTGTCGGAGGTGTCCCAGCAGTAGAGATAGAAGAAATCAACAGCAATCTTTCATCTAAGATTCACTTTGATGCCTTTACTCTTTTCAGTAGTGGCAATGATAGTTATCGTCAATTCGCAGTAAACAACCGCGATGAGATAAAACAAGCAGTTGAAGAAAGCAGCGAAGTAAACGCTGTTGTATCGCAATTGCATGACAATCTATCCTCTTGGTGGAAAACTGCCAGCGAAGAGTTTGCCACTATTGCCGGACATCGGGATGCTCTGCTACCGAAAGTAAGGAACAGTTTAATGCAATCTATGCGTCAGACTCTTGAACCGGTTGGAATGCTCGACCAACATCAAGTGGCTGGAATTTTTGTAAACTGGTGGGATGGTGTCAAGTATGACTTGAAGACCATCATGCAGCGTAAGTGGGATATAGACCTTATCTATCCAGAATACAGAGACCTTGTTACTGCCATGTTTTTTGCCGACGAGCGACAAGCCATCGACAAGAAACAGGAAGATGTTGCAAACTGCGAAGCAAATATTGAAGACATTGTAGAACAAATACTTGAATCTGTTGACTACGAACCTGAGGAACCAGCAGAAGGCGAAGAAGCAAAAGAGATAAAGCATACTCCAAAATTGGCACACGAACAACTTGCGGTTGCACTAAAAGGCTGTGAGGAAGACTCTGACGATGCCAACGAATTGAAAGCTTATTCAGCACAACTCAAAGATTGTGAGGAAGCACTTAAGGCTGCTAAATCAGAACTTGACCAGTTGCAAAAGACTCTTGACCTGCATCTTGAATTGAAATGCCTTGGTGTGGAATCTAAGAAACAGTATGTCGTAGGGTTGTTGAATCAGGCCAATAATGAGATCGCAGAAGTAACACAACACGCCACTGCATTCCTGGAGCAGTCAGGTTTACAATTCTGTATTCCGTCTGAGGATGCTTCTATAGAAACCATTCTTGCCTCTTTAGATGAGATCAAGAAGTCTGTGCCTTCAAACAAAAATAAGAGAACTGCCGAGCAGAACGCTTTGCTAACAAAGGTTGCTCAGGCAAAAGATGTTCTCAAAGAGCCGAAAAAGAAATTCACAAAGCTTCAGAAAGAAGTCGTGAAGATACAACAGGTTCTGAGCGGATATGATGCCACTATGCAATCTATTGGTGGGCAAATAACGGAAGAGGAAACTCGCACCTTGATATTGCAGAAACACTACAATATCATTGCCGACCAACTTAACCGTTACACCGAACAGGAAAAGCGTGAGGTGATTGCTGCCTGTGAGCATCTTTTTGACAAATATGCAACGTCCGCACAACAGATTACAGCCGACCGCAATAAAGTGATGAATGAATTGAGCGACATACTCAAAAAACTTAAATACGTTGACTGATATGGAGACAAACAAAATCATAATTCCAGAAGGTTGGCGTAAGATTTCCATTGGCGAATGTGTCGTTGAGAAGAAAAAGTCGCCAATAAATGTTGAGGATGCCAACGAATATGGTCTTTATCCATTCTTTACGAGTGGAGGAAATGTATTGAGATATGATTCAAATCTCGTAGATGGAGAGAACCTTTATATTGCAGATGGAGGAACTGCTGATGTTAAATACTATAATGGTGCTTCTGCATATTCTAATCATACTTATGTTTTAGGATGTAAGGAAGGCTATTGCACAAAATTTATATATTATGTGCTCTTGTATCTTACGGATTATATTGACAAAAACTATTTTCAAGGTACGGGACTAAAGAACCTTCAAAAGAAGGACTTCAAACACCACGAAATTATCATCCCAAAATCAAAAGATGAGCAACAGCGTATTGCAGATGCGTTGTCTAAACTTGACGATTCTCTTTCACAAACGCAGTCGCTCATTGATAAGTACGAACTTATAAAGCGAGGCTTGATGCAAGACTTGCTTACTTTTGGCATTGACAGCGAAGGTAACGTGCGAAGCGAAAAGACCCACAAGTTCAAGGATTCTCCGTTGGGTAGAATACCAGAAGAATGGGAATGTAAGCTCATCAAGGAAATTTACACATCAATTAAATCGGGCATTACTCCATCGCGAAGTGTTTCAAGTTTTTTTGAGCATGGTTTATATCCATGGGCTAAAACTTTAGATTTGAATGAAGGCGAAATTTACAAGACTGATGAATATGTATCAGAGTTTTGTATGCAAAACACTTCTCTCAAATTACAGCCAAAGAATTCTGTGTTGATAGCAATGTATGGAGGATGGATTCAAATAGGTAGGACATCAATCCTAAAAGTGGAATCAGGAATAAACCAAGCTATCTGTGCTTTATCATCTCCGAGGTATGATATAAATTCATATTACACTCTTTACTATCTTCAACAAAATAGACTTCGCTGGAGGAAAAATGCTATAAGTACGAGAAAAGACCCCAATATAACAAAAAAGGATGTTGAGAATTTTTATATTTCCTTTCCATCATCACCGAAAGAACAGCGGATGATAGTTAAAACTATTCAAGATATAAATGCTCTTAATAGCAAACATTCTGAGCAGATATTATCATTGATTAATCAAAAGCAAGGTCTCCTTTCCGACCTCATTACAGGCAAAGTAAGAATCTAAAAATATATGGGCTTATGATACTGACCAACGACAACAAATATGAAGAATCTCGTCGGAAACAACTTAAAATCGACGAGTTCAATAGCGTAGAGCACCCTTTCATGGAACAGTTGAAAGAGTTGGGCTGGAATGATGATGCAAACGAAGTGATTGAACTTCAGATGCAACAGCTGCCATCAGATAGCTTTCGCACATCGTTCTCTGAAGTAGTGCTGATGCCTAAACTCAGGAAAGCATTGAAGCAAATCAATGACTTCCTGACAGACAGCCAGATTGATGAGGTTGCCAACCGCATCACGGCATATCAAGGTGGCACACTGCTCGAAAACAATGAGTGCATTTTCAATCTGTTGGTCGAAGGTACGTCAGTATCACGAAACGAGCAGACGGGTGAACAGTCACCTTCTGTTCGCTATATTGATTTCGACCATCCGGAAAACAACATCTTCACAGCCATATCGCAGTTTAAGGTGGCAATCCCTGGCACCGACCATCATATTATACCAGATATTGTTTTGTTCTTGAATGGTCTGCCAATCGTCGTTGTAGAAGCTAAATCGCCGAAGGTGTCAGAGCCGTTGCCCGAAGCCATAGACCAACTTATGCGCTATTCAGAGCAGCGTGGAGATACAGGCGAGGGAAATCCTGCGTTGTTCCAATATAACCAGTTTTTAATAGTCACTTGCCGAAACGAAGCAAAAGCAGGTACTATCACCACCCATCGTGAAAAGTATTTTTATCGTTGGACAGATCCTTATCCAATGACATTGAACGACCTGACACATGGGCAAAGTGCGCCCAACGACCAGCAGCGACTGGTGGCAGGTATGTTATCACTTCAAAATCTTCTTGACATTATACGCATATTCACCATATTCTCTATTAATGACAAAGGCAAGAAGATAAAGATTGTGTGCCGCTATCAACAGTTCCGTGCCGTCAAGAAGATGGTGAAGCGTTTGCAAGAAGGCAAGACTAAAGAAGACCGTGGAGGCATTTTATGGCATACGCAAGGTTCTGGGAAGTCTCTTACCATGATGTTCCTTGTACGACAGATGCAACTTATAACAGCTCTTCAATCGTGGAAGGTGGTATTTGTCACCGACCGCACACAACTGGAAGAACAATTGGGCGAAACTGGTGGCGGTGTTGGATTCAACCTAAAGAAAGCTGAGTTTATAAATCCAAGGGCAGATAAACCAATGTGCAGTCTGAAGGAACTTTTGAGCACCAATACTTCCGACCTTGTGATGGCGATGATTCATAAGTTCCAAGAGTCAGGTGAGTTGGACGATATTCAAATCTTCCCTGTCTTGAACGAAAGCCCAAAAGTACTTATTCTAACCGATGAAGCGCACCGTTCACAATTCTCCCTGCTGGGTGCAAATCTTGAACGTGCCTTGCCTAATGCCACTCGCATAGGCTTTACTGGTACGCCAACGTCAAAAACCGAACGTTTATATAGGGACTATATAGACAGCTACACCATGCGCCAAAGTATTGATGATGGTGTTACGCTTGAAATCATCTATCAGGGCTTTACCCATAATGCCGAGGTGGAAGACAAAGAAGGCATGGATAAGAAGTTTGAAGATGTCTTCAGCGATTATAACATACAGGAGCGTATGCAGATTTTGGGCTTCGGCTCCCGTGATGCATATCTGGACAGTGAAGATACCATTAGGGAGAAGGCAAAGTATATGATGGATCACTATGTTTCTCAGATTTTCCCAGGTGGCTTCAAGGCTCAGATTATCGCCAATTCCAGAATTGCAGCCGTAAGGTATAAACGCATGATAGAGGATGCTCTCAAAGCAAAAATTGAGGAATTGGAAAATAACAATCCATTAAGCATCAATATCGACCGGCTGAGAAAAGTACGTGCAGCCGTAGTTATCTCTGGCGACCGTAACGACGAGTTGGAGATAAAACAATATACAGATACCAACTATCACAAACGTAGCATTAAGTCGTTTAAGCTTCCTTTCGATGGTGAAGACGAGGAAGACCCAACAATTAAGGGAGATGTGGGTATCATTATAGTCAACAACATGCTTACAACTGGTTTTGATGCGCCTATTGAACAGGTTCTGTATCTTGACCGTGTGCTTGTTGCACATAATCTCCTTCAAGCCATAACTCGTCCTAACCGTGTGGGAGAAGAAGGCAAAGATTTCGGCTTTGTTGTGGATTACGTCGGCATAGGTCATCACCTAAAGAAAGCGATTGATTACTACGATGAGAAGCAAGGTCAGGTTGACACCGATGAGACCGATGGAACACTTTCTACCATTGTTAATGAAGAAGAATTTCTGAAAGAACTCAAAAACACACATGCTGCCATTTGGGACTTTTTGAAGAAGAATGGGTTGACCGACCTCACAGACGAGGATGCTTTTTATGACCTCTTCTATGATGAAGATGCACGTGCAGAATGGTTGAAGCTATATGGCGAGTTCACACGGGCATTCAACGCTGTCCTCCCACGAAAAGAGGCATTGGACTATCTGATGGACTGGAAATCATTTACAGAGATAAATGCCTTAGCACTGAAACATCTTCGAGATGGTCGATTTAGTATGAAAGGTATTCCGCAGAAACTACGTGCCATTGCCGATGTCTATCTGAAGTCCAAAGGAATAGAAGAAAAGGTTGCTCCAATCTCTATTATAAGCGAAAAGTTTACTGAAGAGGTTAAAAAGCGCAAGTCAGAAAAGACAAAGGCGGCAGCAACAGAACATGCCATTAGGAATTACATCGAGATAAATATCGATGAAGACCCTGAACTCTTTGCGTCTTTCTCCAAGGCTCTTGAAGAGATTCTTAAGAACTTTATGGGTAACTGGAAGAAGATATATGAAGAACTGGAGAAACTACGTCAACGCATACGTGACCGTGAAAAAGAGAACACCTATGGACTTGACCGTAAGCGGCAAATGCCATTCTTCCGCATATTCAAATCGGAGTTGTACAACGACAATGATTTGACGGAAGACGAGGTAAGCAAAAGCGTTGCCTTGACTATCAATATAGTTGAGAAATTGCAAACAGAGCTTCGCCTCCTCGGTTTTTGGAGCAGTACACCAGCCCAAAATCATTTGAAAGGTGAACTACAGAAAATTCTTCTTTCTCCTGATTTCTGCTCAATGCCTGGTATTGTTACCAAACGGCAGGAGATCATTACAAGAATCATGGAAGTAGCCAAAACCAAACATTCAACTATTATCTCTGAAATATAATGGTTTACGAAATCGAATACAGTAAGCGAAGAAAAACCGTTGGTATTCTCGTAGAACGAGACAGACGTGTTATTGTGAAAGCCCCAGAGGGTTTTCCGGCTTCGCGTATTCAGGAAATAGTTGAAAAGAAAAAAGATTGGATTGAAGAAAAGGTCAATGACACCTACAAATATCCTGTTCAGCCATGTAAGAAGGAATTTGTGTCAGGTGAGAGCATGATGTTGATGGGTAGAAACTGTACTCTGATTGTGGTGGATGAAAATATAAGAGGTATTAAGTATGACGGATTCACCTTCCGTATCTCAAAAAACAATCAGGAAAGAGCCCATAATCTTTTCGTGTCTTGGTATAAGAAATATGCACTTTCCCAAATAGAGCCGATGGCAAAGTCATTTGCACAGAGGTTAGGTGTTACCTATAACGGATGCTCCGTTACCGACACGATGAAGTACAGATGGGCATCATGCACTCCCAAAGGAAACGTCAATTTCAGTTGGCGCATCATCAAAGCTCCTGTATTTGTAATTGAGTATCTGATTGTACATGAATTAGCCCATTTGCGAATATCAGAACATTCTCCTGAATTTTGGAATATTGTATCAATACAAGTTCCATCATACGAAGACGCAAAGATTTGGCTTCGGGATAATGGAAATGTTCTAGAAGTGGATTTCTGAGTTCGTTCAATTTTAAAATTATTATGTTTAATGGTTCGTATTCTATACAAATATTTGGATATAACTGGGGCTAAATGTATGATTGGAAACAAGAATCTTCAATTTACCAATGCCTCTCAGCTGAATGATCCATTTGATTGCCATCCCAAGTTGCTTGACTACTCAAAGGTGCCAAAGCATAAACTACAAGGATGGATACCTGAGAAATGGAGGATAGAAAAAGAAGAAAACGACGCTCTTAATCTTCGTAACAACACGTGGCTTTGTAGTTTGTCTAAAGTCAATGACTCAATACTTATGTGGGCTCATTATTGCTATAATCACAAAGGTGTCTGTATCGGGCTTGACATAGACAAGGTGATGCAATCCGTTCCTCCAATGTTTGGAGAAATATACCTACAACCTCTTGTCCTTGATGTTCAATATAAGAGTATAATAGAACGTCCAAATGGATATTGTAATGCAATGGGGCTGTTTAATTATCAATGGCAAACAAAAGCAAAGGAATGGGAATATGAACAGGAGGTAAGATTAGTCATGCCAAAACCCTGTGCTATGTATGCAGCCTTGACCCCAGCACAAGCCAAACATCCTAAAGAGACATGGGATTGGCGTGAGATACACCATTATATGCCGTTGAAAGGAGAATGTTTTGATTCCATCTATTTTGGTGTCAATACAGACAAGGCAGAAAGGGAATGGATGATAAAATATGCGCATGAAAAACTAAACCCGAACATCAAACTCTATCAAATGCGAGTGGATGCTAATGCTTTTCGTTTACGACCAGAAATAATATGATGGTTACTAACTTTGCGTGTGTATGGAGTAACTTTTCTATAACATTAAATTTCTATCATTTCGGGCGGAAACTGATGAAATGATGCAGTTTCCGCCCGAGATAATTATTGTTTAAAAAATTTCTTTCGGCTGAGAACGATTTCTAAAATCTTACATTTATTACCCCCAAAATATTGTTTTTCCATCATGTTTCTCCTTCCAATGCTTCTCTTTCTCGAATCCCATTCCTTTTCGGTATTGGTCGTCAAAGACAGAAGCTAAATCGGGAGCAGTTGTGATAATATCGTCACCTTCCGCCATGTCCTGAGTCAATTTTCCTGTGAGATAACCACCACAAATTTCACATTCATCAGAACAGGTGATGTGTCCATGCAGATATTCTCTCATGATCAAGAAATCCACGAGGTATTGCGGTTTTTTCTTTTTTGCGATTAATGTCAGCAAGAATACCTCTATGTCATCAAATCTTATAGCCCATGGATAGTTCTCACCTTCTCCCACTTGTAAGAACATTGACAAATCCACTTGAATTTGACCAAACGATTCTTGGTTCACTATGATATAGAAATCGTTCCCATCATAATCCGCAGGATTAATGGTCTTAATTACGTTACCGTTCTTATCAAGTAAATCAAACGGTTTTCCCGCTTTCATCTTATTTTCAATTCGCTTACATTGTTTATAGGCATATCCAATACAACTATTAAAGTCATCTTTAATCCTAGTGAAGGCTTTATCTGCATTGCGGAAAGGTTCCCTATTTGTATAGGCTTTTGCTTCTATAACAAACATATGTCCATTCCAAAGCACTATAATATCCTGTTCACAACCATCGATAACATAGTTATTGATAATCTCGGCTTTTTTGCCAAAGAATTTTCTGAACAGATTCTCTATCTTATCTTCTAGATAATGACCTTTACTATGTGTCAGTCGAGCTTTTGACTTATCCTTCTCTTTACAAATCTCGTCAAGTTTGTAAAGGATGGCATGAAGAACTCTCTTTTCCTCGAATACTTGATAGAGCCCGTTCTCCAAATCAACTATTGGATGAAGAACCAACGGATTCTGTCCTGTATAATACAAGAAGTCTGTCGTTCCTCTCTTGATGGCGAATTGTGACAAAATGATATTAACCTTGTCTATCGACAAACCATTTGTAGCCAAATCTTCTGCCTTGAATCTATACTTGATACCTGGGTCGGCCACCAAAGTCATCATTGGTAACCTTTCTGCTCCTATTTGCTTTATCTCCTCTGGGGCTTCATCTATGACACCAACCTTAATGTTTGTATATTCTCTCCAGTTATCACGCAATGGGTATTGCGGTGCGCCGATTCCTAAAGACTGGAAATTATATTGGCACCAAGCATCAAGATTTTCATAAAATTGCAGATAGTCTTCCGTTGTTAGTCCTGTCTTGGCAACAATCACATCATCCAATGTGGTGAATGTTCCACGAATCTGCTCTATCACTTGTTCCTCATAATTCAGTGGTCCCAGATTAAAATAAGACAAAAACGTTGGCATTGCCGCCCCAACTTTCTTTTTCCATTCTTCGGTCACTTCTTCCGATGTAGATGGAAGGAATAATTTGTAATATTCTTTCTCAATCTCTATAAGATATCCAACAATCTTCTCCCAATCAGCCTTTGAATACTGAATTTCATCTGTGCCGTCACTCTCTTGTGTCACTAATAAGCCTGCAAGATAATATAGTTGGCGCATAGGAGAAATCAATTTCCCCAATTCATCTTGAGCGGAACCATTGGTTATACACGTCATCAGAAACGACAAGTGACCTAACGCACTTTGTGTGTTATACTTCGCTAATAATAGCTTCAAGTTTCTTGAGATGGTCTCTAATATATTTTCTTCCATATTTTTAACAATTAAATGTATCCCTATTGTACTTCGTCTAACCTTCTCATCAGCCTCCCCAACTCGGAGTAAGTATAATCTCTACCTTCCTTTTGCTTCTCATCCATTGACCGATTGGCATTAACCATAGCATTTTCAAGACTACCACCATTGCGCTCAAAGTAACCATGAAGTCCTTTGGCTTTGATGAAGAACTCTATCGTCTTCCGATACTCCACACATTGGTTGAGGTTTTTGAGCAATGGCTCTTGTGTCTCGTATGGACGAGAGGTGTAACGGAAATAATAGAGGAAGAATAATTCTGTGCAGCGGTGAGTCTCGAAAAACTCTACCTCACAGTAGATACCTTTCTTTGGTTTGTCGATAGGCTTGACGTACTTTGCCTTTAACTTTTGGTATTGTGAACGCTCAGGCTCTTTGTCCTTCGTGTCCATATCAATGATGCAGAAGATATGGCTGTAACCCATTGCCACACCCTCTGCTATCTTTACATCCAGTTCTTTGATGTTGGTATGCTTCGGATAGTCGGGCTTGATGGTCAGACGCTTGAACACGTCACATAGAGACTTGAAATAGAAGAATTCTGTTGGTCCTTCACCCAAGATGAGTGCTCTCTGTCGTAGCTTTCCCATATCAGTCCTCCAGATTTAAAAAGATACTACCAAGTTCGGGCTTGGCTCCCAATCGTCCAATACGATAAGAGTTGTAAAGCGACAGGTTCTTGTGCAGGCCGAATGAGTCGCCACGGGCATATTCGGATGAAGCAGTCTCTTTGTTCTTCTCAACAAACCACACCACACCTCTGTTCTCGTTAATCATATCCTGCGACAAGAGAGTGGTCTCCTGACTCGTGATAACCAATTGCGACTTGTCAGAGTTAAAGATGAAGACATTGAGATAGTAGTACAACAAGTCGTTGTGCAGATCCTCGCCCAGTTCATCAAGATAATACACGTGAGGACTTGTTATCAAGTCGTATAATGCATCGAGAATGCGGATGTACTTCTGAGTACCTTTTGACTGCCATCTGAGGGGAATATCAAAATCGCCATTGTCGGAATGGTTCAAGAAGGTAATGGAATCTGTAGTAGGCTTCAACAGGACATCTTTCATCTCCTCGGGGATATTCTCCTTCTGGATACGCTCGCGGAAATCATTGGGCACAATGCGGTCTTCAACGACAGGACGATATTCCAGAATGTTCAAGTCGGCCTTCTGAAGCATTGTGTTATAGAACTTACGCTTCTTAGGATTGCTGTAAGCATCCTTCAAAATTTCAACGAGTCCCTTTTCTACATCGCCGTCCACGTCGCGATAATTGGACATAATCCATGCGTGAAGCGTGTTGAAGGGAGCAATGTCTTCTTTCAAGGCAGCCTTTCGACAAACGGACAACACGCTGTGGTTGTTTAGTGTATTTTCGCGGATGCTCTCCTGCGTCTTGACTTGCAGTTTTAGACTCGCACCGAACTTGATGTCTGCCTGTACATTCTCACCCACAAAACTGCGCTCATAGAACAGCGATTTTGATTTATTTGGGTAATAGTACAAGGCTTCACTCAAAATGTGCTTGCCGTTGAACTTGACGTCATAATCATATCGGGTGCCATCGGCATAGAATGATACGTGCATTTCTGTTGGCTCATTTTTGGTAAGCACAAAGGGTATGCAACCGCCAATTTCGACTGTCGCATCAGCCTTTGGCATGACCAACAGGCGGAACACCTCATTCATGGCTATCAGCATATTCGACTTGCCCGAAGCGTTTGAACCATATAGGATGCCTAACTTGTACAAGAACACACCATCAGCGACTTCGGTGACAAGTTCCGAAGATGGTCCCTTGGCCACAAAGCTTAATTCCTGCTTGTCGCGAATGGAAAGATAGTTCTTTACCCAAAAATCTCGTATCATATCGCAATATTTTATCTATTAGCGTAATTTTGCTACAAAAATACAAATAATTTTTGAAACTAAAACTGCATTTATCGTTCACTTCCGTAATTATGATACGTTTTTACATATATTTAACTATAAAATAGATGCCGAAATAGCAAATTGACACCAGTTTGTGCTCCGAAATTGTTATCCGATAGCTTATTTCCCCCTCTTGCACATCCGTAACACGACTGAATTGGTAGCAGTTCGCGATTCCCCTCTTGACGTATTCACACGCGCGAAATGTAATATGGTCTAAACATCGTCTCTGAACTTACTTATCAAAGCTGGTAGGTTGTCCAAAGTAAAACTGCGACAGACCGTCGCAGTTTAAAATCTCCATCGAAGGAAACATCCACTTTAAGTCATAATAACAACTCAAATTCTGCACATTTTAGTGTTTTTTGCGGTTTCGTAAAGTTAAAAGTGTTAAATCTTCGACTTTTTTATCGCTCATAGAATCTACGGCTTCACTTTTCTACCGTTTAACACGTAATTAATTGATATAAAATGATATACAAATACTATAATTGACGTAGAATCTATTACCTTAAATAAATTCCATGCTGATATAGAACGCGAAGGATATGTACAATTAATCGCTACCTCATTTCCTGAAGACGCTGATGATAGAAGCGTGGTTTGGAGTAGTGATAATGAGGAAATAGCAACAGTTGATGAGAGTGGATTAGTAACTGCGGTTGGTGTAGGCGAGACGGTTATTACCGCTACGGCACACGACGGCTCCGGAGTAAAGGTAGAATGCAGAATTACGGTCAAGCCCAAGTACGTTCATTCTATTTCTTTGAACAAAACCACGTTGACTTTAAGAAAATTCAAAACCGAACAACTTTTCGCAACAGTTTTGCCTGAATATGCCGACGACAAAACTATCTTATGGAGCTGTAACAACGAAATGGTCGCGACAGTTGATGAAAACGGTATTGTTACTGCCGTTGGTGAAGGAGATGCTATTATTCAAGCTACAGCAGCTGACGGCTCGGGAAATTTGGCAACGTGTCGTGTTATTGTCACGTCTGTACCGGTTACATCAATTAATCTTAATCAAGACAGACTAACCATTGAACAAGGATTAACCGCGCAATTGTCGGCTACAGTGTTACCAGAAGACGCAGACAAGCTTACCGTAACATGGGAAAGTGATAATGAAAATGTGGTGAAAGTTGACGAAAACGGATTGGTTACCGCAGTTGGTGGTGGTGACGCTTCCATAACGGCATGGGCCGACGATGGCTCGTTCGTGTGGGCAACGTGTTTAGTGCATGTACCAATTCATGTGGAGTCGATAGAACTTAATCAATACGAACTTACACTTGAAAAAATGTATAATTTTAGGTTAACTGCTAAACTATTGCCTGAAAACGCAGACTATTGTACAATAACCTGGAGTAGCGACAACGAAAATGTAGCAACTGTTGAACAAAACGGTTGGGTAAAAGCCGAAAATGAAGGGACGGCAACGATTACCGCCACGGCTAACGACGGCAGCGGCGTAGCGGCCTCGTGCGTGGTGACGGTTACTTTCATCGACGGCATTGCCGACATTGAAACGAGCAAGGTAACTGTTCTCGCCGCTAACGGCAGGATAACAGTCTCGGGCAAAGAGAAGGACGAAACCGTTTTGGTTTACGACACGGGCGGCCGGTTGCTGTACCAAGGCGAGAGCGACGTTATCGACGTGCCCCGCAAAGCCATGTACATAGTAACGGTAAGCGGAAAGAGCTACAAGGTTATCGTGCCGTAAAGGTAAAAGATTAGCTTGCCTGTAAAAGGCTGAAACAAGACCGGCGGAGTCTTAAAGGCTCCGCCGGTCTTGTTTGTTGTAAAATCTTTTTGCCCGGATACAAACCCAAAAGATTACGGGCCGGACATCATGAAGAATTATCTGCTACCTTACGATGATTTCTTTATCTTTTACCGTAAGGGAATGCAGATACCATTTATATAAGAGTACGACACCTTGGTCGATTTCGACTTTGTGGTGCCAGCCCAAGTTGTGCAGTTTGGTTACGTCTGTGAGTTTGCGCATTGTGCCGTCGGGATGAACGCCGTCGAAGTTTATACAGCCCTTGTAGCCCACTGCGTTTTTTACCAGTTCGGTAAGGGCGGCTATGGTGAGTTCCTTGCCTGTACCGATGTTTATGTGGCAGTTGCGAATGTCCTTTGCGCCGGCTTTGTAAGTGTCCTTGAAGTCCACGTTTTCCATGACAAAGACGCTGGCGTCTGCCATATCCTCACTCCAAAGGAATTCGCGCAGCGGTGTTCCCGTTCCCCACAGGTTGAGTTCCTTGGCGGTAATGCCGTATTTACCCAGAACATTTATAATGTCGCACAAAGGTGCCGTTCCGTCAACGCCCTCGACGGGACGTACATTCAAATCGAGGCGCAAATCGTCTTCGCGCCCTTCGTTCAAACAATTTGCAAGGTGTATCTTCCTGACTATGGAAGGCAGCACGTGCCCGTTTTCCAAATGGAAATTGTCGTTAGGTCCATACAGGTTCGTGGGCATTACTGCTATGTAGTTCGTGCCGTACTCGAGGTTGAAACTCTCGCACATCTTAAGCCCCGCAATTTTTGCTATCGCATAGGGTTCGTTTGTGTACTCAAGCGGAGAAGTCAACAGCACGTCCTCTTTCATAGGCTGAGGCGCGTTGCGGGGATATATGCACGTTGAGCCCAGGAACAGCAGCTTCTTCACATCGTGGCGGAAGCTCTCGCCTATAACGTTTTGCTGTATCTGCAAATTGCGGTAAATGAAATCCGCGCGGTATTTGCTGTTCGCCATTATGCCTCCCACGAAAGCCGCTGCCAAAACAACGTATTCAGGACGCTCCGCGTCGAAGAAATCGCGTACTGCCGCGCCGTCGAGCAAATCGAGCTCAGAGTGCGTGCGGCCTACCAGATTTGTGTAGCCTTTTGACTTGAGATTGTTCCATATTGCAGAACCGACAAGGCCGCAATGCCCTGCAACATATATTTTGGAGTCCTTATTCATGCTTCCGGTTTTTTACATTCTTCATATCATGCTCAACCATGATACGCACGAGTTTGTCGAACGATGTTGTAGTGGGGTTCCAGCCCAGCAACGTTTTGGCTTTCGTGGGGTCGCCGAGCAACTGTTCCACTTCAGACGGACGGAAAAAGCGTGGGTCGACCTCGACAAGCACTTTTCCGGTGGCTTTGTCGATACCTTTCTCGTCAATGCCTTCGCCCCGCCATTCTAGCTCGATACCTGCGTAATGGAACGCAAGCGTGGCAAACTCACGCACCGAATGGTGCTCGCCCGTAGCTATAACGAAGTCCTCGGGGCGCTCATGCTGCAACATAAGCCACATGCATTCCACGTAATCGCGGGCATATCCCCAATCGCGCTTAGCGTTCATGTTTCCGAGGTAAAGTTTTTCCTGCAATCCGTTAGCTATGTTCGCAGCGGCAAGCGTTATCTTGCGCGTTACAAAATTTTCGCCGCGACGCTCACTTTCGTGATTGAACAATATTCCGTTTACGGCAAACATGCCGTAGCTTTCACGGTAGTTCTTAACAATCCAAAAGCCATATTGCTTGGCCACACCATAAGGCGAACGAGGATAAAAAGGTGTCGTTTCGCGCTGCGGAACTTCCTGTACCTTTCCGAACAGTTCGGAGGTAGAAGCCTGGTATATCTTTGTTTTTCTTTCGAGTCCGAGTATCCTTACAGCTTCAAGCATTCGCAATGTTCCTATGGCGTCAGTTTCGGCCGTATATTCGGGAACGTCGAAGCTAACCTTGACATGGCTTTGCGCGGCGAGGTTATAAATCTCGTCGGGCTGAAGTTTCTGTATTATACGAATCAAGGAAGATGAATCCGTCATATCCCCGTAATGCAGGTTCACTTGGCGCGGATTCTTCATATCCTTTACCCATTCCTCAAGATACAAATGCTCTATCCTTCCCGTATTGAAAGATGAGGAACGCCTCATTATCCCGTGAACTTCATATCCCTTGCTTAATAGAAATTCTGCCAAAAAAGAGCCGTCCTGGCCTGTTATACCTGAAATTAAAGCTACTTTTTTCATAACCTTATAATCGATTTATATTATTGTCTAATAAAAACTATTCGCTTGCTACATCGCACACAACCTCGCATAACGTAGGATGGGCATGTATCGTTTGGTAAATATCGGCACACGTTCCACCTTGTTGCATAACGACTGCCACTTCTTCTATCAAATCGGAAGCATGAGGTCCTAATATGTGACATCCTAAAATCTTGCCGGAAGGAGACAGAATCATCTTTGCCCAACCTTCCGTGCTGCCTAATGCGAGTGCTTTACCGTTAGCACGGAAAAGCACCTTGCGCGTTATGTATTCTATACCGTCGGCAATACAAGCGTCTTCGGTTTTTCCTACCATGGAGAATTCCGGCTGCGTGAATACAGCTGCAGGAATAACATCAAAATTAAAAGAATCCGGTTTGCCCAATATATTGTTCAAAGCTCGTTTTCCCTGATATTTTGCCGCATGCGCCAGCTGACAAATGCCATTGACATCGCCAATGGCATATATGCCGTCAACGTTTGTTCGGAAATTCTCATCTACTACAATGCCGCGCTTATCAGTAGCAATACCTATATCATCTAAATTAATGGATTCCATATTAGCACTCCGGCCGACTGCCATAAGAACCAAGTCTGCTTCCGTTGTACTTTCCACCCCTTTGGCTGTATATCCGACGGAAAGACGTTGACCGTCCGGCTTGGAAATGTTCATTACAGAAGAATTCGTGTAAAAAACTACTCCTTTGCGTTTTAAAATCAAGCGCAGTCTTTTAGATAATTCGCTGTCGAAATTAGGAAGTATCTCCTTACGATATTCTATAACTGTGACTTTTGAGCCGAAAGATGAAAATATTGAAGCGAACTCAACACCAATAACCCCTCCTCCTATTATACAAATTGAGTCGGGTATGGTTTCAATGGACAGAAGGTCTTTAGAAGTTACGACACCTGGCAAATTATATCCGGGGACAGGTAAACAACATGTTTTTGCACCTGTGGCTATTATTATATGCTTTGCAGTATATTCTTCAGACAAAGTACCTTCGGAAGAATCTCTGATTACCCGGATTTCATTTTTACAAACAAACTCTGCCCTACCATATACTATCCGGACTTTTGCCAGCTCCAAGAGTTTGCTAATACCCGAGTGCAACTCTTCAATGACCTTGTTTTTCCGTTCCTGCGCCTTTTGGATATTAAAAGTCACATTCCGGCATTCAATGCCGTATTGCGCTGAGTCATTAAGCAAGTCTATAATTTCAGCTGTCCGGCAAAGACATTTCGTAGGTATGCACCCTTCATTCAAACATGCGCCTCCTAACCTTTCAGCTTCCACCAAAACAGTATTCAGCCCGGCATTCGCCGCACTTACGGCTGTTTCATACCCTCCGGGCCCGCCGCCTATTATAATTAGATCTGCCTGAGTCATCTATTTTTCAGTCTAAGGGACATTCCAATAAATCAAAATATGTAAGACGCGGTTCTCGTGCGGCTTTCACCTCATCCAACCTGCTGACTGGAGCGTTATGCGGTGCTGTCTTAACTAATTCGGGGTCGCAGACTGCTTCGTCTGCAATACGCAGCATAGCTTCCACAAAATCATCCAGCGTTTCCTTGCTTTCGCACTCTGTAGGCTCTATCATTATTGCTTCGTGGAATAACAAAGGGAAATATATTGTAGGAGCGTGGAAGCCATAATCGAGCAACCGCTTAGCTATGTCAAGCGTCGTTACTCCTGTTGACTTATCTTTCAACCCATTGAAAACAAATTCATGTTTACAAAGCGACGTTATGGGAAGTTCGTATTTTTCTTTCAACCGCTCGCGAACATAAATTGCATTTAAGACTGACAGCGGGCCAACTTGCTTAAGGTGTTCTTTTCCCATTGTCAAGATGTATGCGTATGCCTTTAACAGGACGGAAAAATTACCAAGGAACTCAGAAATATTTCCAATAGCCTTTTCGCCATAAACTACTTTAAACACATTTTCTTCTGTCCTCACTACTTTAGGATTTGGAAGAAAATCTTCCAATCCTTCTCGTACTCCAACAGGTCCTGCACCCGGGCCTCCGCCACCGTGAGGCGTAGAAAAAGTTTTATGTAAATTCAAGTGCATTACGTCGAATCCCATATCTCCCGGACGACCAACACCTAACATGGGATTGAAATTAGCTCCATCGTAATACATCAACCCGCCACATCTATGTATCAGGTCGGATATTACGGGAATATCATACTCAAAAAGTCCCAAGGTATTTGGATTTGTCATCATCATACCTGCGACATCGTCTCCCAAAAGTTTTTTCAATTCTTCAACATCGATACGCCCGTCTTCTTTACTTTTTACTT
>ULTZ01001740.1_pt1 | contig 21487 bp, 12 predicted proteins | sample 1957981 | NCBI WGS metagenome assembly ULTZ01 (sample SAMEA4835745, study PRJEB28245) | human gut metagenome | biome: gut microbiome; material: fecal sample | place: Denmark | collected 2008
CTCGTTGCTCGCTAACTTTTAGCGGACAGCAATAATTTTGTTATCAATTACGCCAAGCAAATTTACCAATTATTTCGATAAACTGATACTTTTTTGAGAAAAAGCGATACTATTTTTTAGGATAGAATGATGCGGTTACAAGTCGCAGCCGGGCAGAGGGCACAATACGAAAAAAAGCACCGCAACGATTGCTGCAGTGCTTTCCGTAGTGGGAGCAGAGGGAGTCGAACCCCCGACCCTCTGCTTGTAAGGCAGACGCTCTGAACCAACTGAGCTATGCTCCCAAGCTTATTTGCATTCCGACTTGGTCTCTATTTCCAAATCGGGAATGCAAATATATGACTATTTTTCCATTCAGCAAAAATAATTTGACATTTTTGCCACCAGAATCAAGAATTTACTGCGCCACACCCCAACGGACATTGATTTCATGCGCATACTTCACCTTCTCGAGAAGGAATTTACGCACGTCCTTCCATCTGTAGTATGGGCCTTCAACCGGTGTCAGAGCCGGCACGAGACGCTCCTGTTCATTCAAGAGGAACTTGACCAGAACATCCTTGCACTTGGTGTCACCATCCTTACGATAGAACACCATCTGCAGGTTCATTGCCATCGGAACATATTCTGACGTCATCCAATACTTCCAGACATCCTTTGCCGGAAGCCTCTTGTCGCAGCCCTCGATGCCGATCAATGCAGAAAGCGGCGCCACAGACACGTCGTGGGCGAATCTGAGGTCCGCTGCACGCTGGCTCCCGGATGTAAGCGCCGCATCCGCCTTCGCGATAAAATCAGAGAGCAGAGTTTCTGTCAATGACATCCTGCGTCCGCCGGACTCCACTGAATTGCACATCTCAGAATAGATTCTGCAGGCATTGACCTTAGCCAGCTGATACCTCATATCCTCAGTGTAGTACGCAGGCACGCACACATCGTCCAGCCTGATATCCGGAGCGATACTGCCCCAGATGAGCACCTCCCTCATGAATTTCCAGGACGGGGAAACCAGCTTGGCACCTTCTTCCGGATCCTTGAAAATGGAAGAAAGGAATGCTGTAGTATCCAACAACGCCTTGGCCAATGAGTCCGTAACATCACTGCCGAGGTGCACGATATCGAAATAATCCGCAGGTTTGTAGAGAAGGTATGCCATATAGGAATCCCCACTATGGACATTGACCTTGAGGCTCTTGCGTTCCTTCTTAAGCCTTTTTGTAAACGCCATCATACTCTCCTGGCATCTTCTGACAGTGCTTGAAGCGGCGTCCACATAGATTCTTTCCTCACTTGAGAACACCTCCGGAAAACGGCGATACATACGTTTCGCTATCATCTGATGCTCCTCAGCTCCGAGTTCGGAGAGTTTTCCCAAGTTTCCCACCGTAGCAGAATCGACTTTCATCAATTCGCGGTACAATGCCATTCCACGCTCAGTAAGCATCCCGGTTTCCGCAGCCTTACGGATTTTTTCCGGCGCCTTGTCAAACTTCTTGGACGAATCGTGATAGCGTGAGCCATGACGACCTATATGACTGATATAGAACGGATTGTATCCTTCCGGCGCTGCCGTGTCCTGCATATTGCCAGGCTTATAGACATGGTATATGCCGACTCCTGCATAAGGATCTGCCGCCAGTTTTTCACGAGTTACCTGCGCAGAGGCATTGACACAGACAAAGAGGGAAGCCGCTGCAGCGACGAAAATTCTTATCGGTTTCATGGTGTTATTTTCTTGGTCTCGCTGTTCTCATTGACTTGATGGCCTTGTCCTGGAGAGAATGGATTTCTTTCCTGCTCCAAGGTAGTCCGATGAACTCGGACGGGTAGTCGGTCTCGATGATGTCCGGTTCGGCCAGAAGTTCGCGCTCATAGGCGATGCGGCGGTCCCCATCTTTCTTCACCTTGTCGGAAGAGCCTGTGATAGAGGTCATTATCATCACGCCCTTCTTATGCAGTTCGCGGTAAATGTCATGAAGTTCAGGGTTCACGGCCAGACGTATATAAGCCATGATGTGGTCCCACGGAATAGGGCACTCATCGTAAGCCTTAAAATGTTCCGGCTTGCTGATTTCCACGCAGAACATCACATTCTGCACACCGTGATTCCAGTAGTACAGAGCCTCGTCGATGGAACGCACGCTCAACATGATGTTGTGGTACATTGACCAGTCCCCTCCCGGAAGCAGCTGCTTGATATAGTAGTCCAAAGCACCCTTCTTCTCTGCATCGCTCACGCCCTTGGTATTGATGTACTTGTTGTCGAAGTTGAAGACGACCTTATCCTTGCCCCACTCCAGCATCTCCTTCAATGTCGGTATCTTGTAAGGGGTTTCCTTGCCCTTTCTGTCCACGAGATTGAACTGGCGGATCTGCTCATAGGTATAGTCACAGACCTTGCCTTTGCCTGTCGTAGTCCTGTCCAGCGTAAGGTCATGCATCAGTACCATGACACTGTCCTTAGTGAAACTGAAGTCGATTTCGAAGAACGTCGGCATCATTGACAATGTCTTTTCGCACGACTCGATGCAGTTTTCAGGATAACCAGCCATCATACCGCCACGATGAGCGCTGATGATGACATCTCTCTTCGGAGAATATCTGAAATAATTCTGAAGATCTTCAAAAGAATTGATTTCCACCTTATTACGGTCAATGCCTTCCTGGTATCCGGCTTCGGGATTCTGAGCATTAGCCGCAGTCACGGCCACAGCGAACAATGCTGCAGCCGCGATTGTAAGTCTGTGAAGCATCATATCTTTTCCACCTCCTTATAGGCATTGACAATCTCCTGAAGCATCGGATCGCCGGACTTGATGCCGGTAACGTCCGAAATAGCAGGGACAAGTCCCTCTGTAGCAATCTTTTCCATCAGCTGTACGCTCTGCGGATCTTCAGGATTGTTGAAGTGCAATGCAGCACCGACTCCGAGCAGAATCTTGTCATAAGGCAGTCCGAAACTCTTGGCTGTCATTACCGGCTTTATGAGTCTGTCGTCCGGAGAAAGCTTTCTTATCGGCTCACGTCCCACACGGGTAACGTCGTCCTTGAGATATGGATTGTGGAAACGCTTGATAATCTTCTCGATATATTTGAAGTGAGCCTCATGGTCGAAGCCGAACTGCTTTACCAGAGCCTCGCCGCTCTGCTGCATCGCAGCATGCACGACAGCGTAGATTTCCGGAGTTTCAATGCTCTCGAGAATGGTCTGGCAGCCCTTCATCTTACCGAGATATGCTGTGATCGCATGACCTGTATTGAGCGTAAACAGTTTTCTCTCAATGTATGCGAGGAGGTTGTCGGCCATATTCATTCCTGCAATTTCAGGAGCTTTTCCGACAAACGCCTTTTCCTCGACATTCCATTCGTAGTATTTCTCCACAGCCACGTCGATAGGATTCTCGCTTCTTACCGGAGGAACAATGCGGTCAACAGAGCAGTTTGGAAAACCTGTGTGCGCGAGACACCACTCTGTCTGAGCCTCGTCCAGATGAGAAAGCACAGCTTCCTTAAGACGTGACGATGCCATAAGTCCGTTTTCGCAAGCGATAATGTTCAGAGGAGCCTCTATTCCGGCTTCTTTTCTCGCGACAATGCCTTTGGCAATAGCCGGTGCAATGAATGGAAGTATCCTCAGACCTACCGCTGTAGTCAGAATTTCAGCTTCCTTTATCACATCCACTACCGCATCGGTAGATGAATCCACCGCGCTGACGCCGGAAATCAGAATATCCTCACTGTCAACGTCCTTGATATGGACAGTGTACTGCCTGTCAGCATTGATCCTGTCCACGATTTCTTTGTTCACATCTGCGAACACTACCTTGTAGCCTGACTGCGAAAGTACGGCTCCGATAAATCCTCGGCCGATATTGCCGGCCCCGAATTGAACTGCTGTTTTCATTTATAATCGTTATTTAGTGTCTTTTACTATTTTCCATGATTCCGGATTGCGGAAGCCTGCGAGGAATGCCTTAACATCCATCCGCTTCTTGCCCGAAAGCTGGACATCAGTCAGAGAAACCGCTCCGTCAGCCGTAGTGACAGCGAAGAATGATTTGCCGTCACTCAGAATCTCGCCCGGAACAGCCTCAGACTTGCCGGCTTTCTCAAGCATTGACCTGAAATCCTCGCCTTCCACCTTCTCTCCGAAATAAATCTTCAACTGGACCGGTTCCGGATGCGCTTCCGATTTCAGCATGGTAAATGCAGCCGGGTACGGGCTCAGACCTCGGATCAGATTGTAAACAGCGGAGGTCTTCTTGTTCCAGTCAATGTCACACAGCTCCCGAGTTAGTTTCGGCGCCGGTTTCAGAACTTCCGAACCCTGGATGAAACTCCTCTGGACACGCGTTTCGATATTCTTCTCAATGATACCCTCAACGGTCTGCACCACGAGTTCCGCTCCGATCGGCATCAGCTTGTCGTGAAGCGTACCCGCCGTATCTTCCGGAGTTATACGGCATTCCTGCCTTAGCATAATTCCGCCTGTGTCAATGTCCTTGTCTATCATGAAGGTGGTCACACCTGTCATCTTCTCGCCGTTGATCACCGCCCAGTTGATAGGAGCAGCGCCACGGTACTGAGGCAGAAGAGCTGTATGGAGATTGAACGTGCCGAGCTTCGGCATTGCCCAGACTTCCTGCGGCAACATGCGGAATGCGACGACCACGAAAAGGTCTGCCTTGAATGCCGCGAGCTGCTTCAGGAATTCAGGATCCTTGAGCTTGAGCGGCTGGAGGACAGGGATATTGTTCTCCACTGCGAACTTCTTCACAGCACTTTCATTGACCTTCAATCCTCTTCCGCTCGGCTTGTCAGCCACGGTCACCACACCTACGACATTGTACTTGGCCTCAATGAGGGCCTTGAGAGGGGCAACCGCGAACTCCGGCGTTCCCATATAGACAATTCTTGTCTTTCTGAATATGCTCATAAACTTGCTCTTGATTTTTCTCCACCATGAACCGAAATTCTCCGTATTGAAGATTGCAGAATCGTGCGCTGCCTTCCACGTGAAATACGCTCCGAGCGGTGCCAGGACAATGGTGGATATGAAGACTCCGGCAGCTGCTGTAATAGCTCCGTCACGTGCCAGTTTTGTTCCGGTAATATCGACTACCCAGTACAGTACGAAGAACAGTACGGCGATGATGGCCGATACGCCCAGTCCGCCTTTCCGGATAAATGCCCCGAGAGGCGCTCCGATGAAGAAAAGGATGAAACAGGCCAATGCCTCCGCGAACTTCTTGAGCAGTTCCACGTCCGTACGTCTGAGGATGTAGATATAGCTGTAAACATCATTCTCATAGCTGCTTACAGCGGTGCAATACTCGATTGCCATATTCTCGGCATTGCGGTACGCGCTGAGTTCCTCCTCCTTGCTGCCCCATTTTTTCAGTTTGCTCCTGTCGAACAATGTCGTACCCTGGAAATGGCTTGCAGTATCCAGCTGGTTAGCAAACCTGAGTATGCGTCTGGAGAAGAATGATGCCGTATTCACAGCCCAAGTGGAATCGTTCAGATGCGTAAGGGAATCCTTTCCGTGACCGAGCTGTGTAAGGTTCATTGCCCTTACCTGGTCGCCGAACTTGGACTGCTCAGACTTCTGGAAAGCGTAGTTCTGCAACGGGATTATCATCTTCTGGTTGCGGAAATTGGTCTTCTGCAGCTGCAGCGAGGTATCCCTGTAATTCATCTTGTTAGTCTCGGAATAATTTATTCCGCTGAACATCTGGAACGTGAGGTAATCCTTGCTCTTGGACATCTTGAGCATTGCGGAATCCGCGATCGTAAGGCTGACATTGCCCTTGCCCGCGGTATGGTCATAGACCAGAATTCCGTGCATCATATTCGTCTTGTCGTCCTTCGAGTCGATTCTCAGCACATATCCGTCAATGCCGTCGTAGAAAGTTCCGGTAGGGATATTGATTTCCTCCTTTGTCTTTCCGATGTCATCACGAAGCGTGAAAATCTTGTTGTAGGCGACCGGGACGAGGTTGTTGACCGCGAAAAATGCAAGGATACTGATTATGCCGGCACATATTATAAGAGGCGTAAGCACTCTTGTCAATGATATGCCGGCGGATTTCATGGCGATAAGCTCGTTGTTCTCGGCCATCTGCCCCACTGTCATCACTGAAGCGAGAAGTGTGGCGAGCGGAAGTGAAAGCGGCAGCATAGTGGCGCTCCCCCATCCGAGGAACTCAAGTATAATCCTGAGTCCCAAGCCTTTACCTACGAGCTCATCTATATATAGCCACAGGAATTGGAGCATGAGAATGAACACGACCACCATCAGGATACCGAAGAACGGTCCCAAAAATGATTTGATGATGAACTGGTCGAGTTTCTTCATTCCTTACTCCTTTGTCGGTGTTAAGGCTGATTCTAAGCTGTCGCTATTTCTACAAGCTTGTCGAGAGCGTCCTTCAGCCCTGCAACATTCTTGCCGCCAGCGGTTGCGAGTCCAGGCTGTCCGCCACCGCCGCCGAGGATGAATTTGGCAGCCTCGCGGATATCCTTGCCTGCGTTCTTTCCTTTGGCAACGAGGTCAGGAGAGTACATGAGCACGAGGTTCGGCTTCTCCGCATATTCAAATGCAGCGGCGAACACGAAGTTCTCAGACTGCTTCTGGAGAAGTCCTGCCACGCCTTTTATCAATGCAGGGTCCACGCTGTTGGTGAACTTGACCACTTTCAGTCCATTTATTTCGGAAGCCTCCTTGGAAAGCTTCTCAGCAAGACGCGCGGTCTTTTCCTGAACGAATCCTTCAATCTCCTTCTTGTAGCCGGTATTCTCGTCGAGGACCTTACGGATAGCCTCACCGAGGTCCGGAGTATTGTTGAAGAACGCTTTTGCATTTTTCAATGTCTCCACGAGAGCGCGTGTATGCATCCATGCCGCCTCGCCTGTCACGGCCTCAATACGTCTTACGCCTGCAGCCACAGCGCCTTCAGACAGGATGATGAATGTACCGATCTGTCCGGTTGCCTGCGCATGTGTTCCGCCACAAAGCTCCACAGCGTCGCCGAATTTCACGACTCTGACCTTGTCGCCGTATTTTTCACCGAACAATGCGATTGCGCCCATTGCATTGGCTTCTTCCATTGTCGCGTCCCTCTTTTCCACGAGAGGATAATTGGCGCGGATCAGTTCATTGACCCTCTTCTCCACTTTTTCGAGCTCCTCGTCGGTCATTTTGGAGAAATGCGAGAAGTCGAAACGGAGATAGTCAGGGCATACATACGAACCTTTCTGCTCAACGTGTGTGCCGAGCACCTCTCTCAACGCCCTGTCGAGAAGATGGGTTGCAGTATGGTTGTTCGTGATTTTCAGCCTTCTCGCGGCATCTACATGAAGCGAGAAAGACTCTGAGCAGTCTGAAGGAATACGCTCTGCGATATGGATCGTGAGGTTGTTCTCCTTCACGGTGTCCAGAATCTTGATTCTCTCACCGCTTTCAGACTCTATATATCCGGTGTCGCCTACCTGGCCGCCCATTTCCGCATAGAACGGAGTGCGGTCGAAGACAAGCTGGAACATGACCTTGTTCTTCTGCTTTACGGTGCGCTGCTTGATGAGGCTTGCCCCGTCAATGTCGGTGTAATCGTAGCCGAGGAACTCTTCCTCCTCGCCGTTGTGATACTGAATCCAGTCACCGAATTCGTTGGACGTGGCCTGACGCGCACGCTCCTTCTGTTTCTGAAGTTCCACATTGAACGCCTCGAGGTCCACCTTATAGCCTTTCTCGGAAGCGATCAGCTCCGTAAGGTCTATCGGGAAGCCGTATGTATCGTAGAGCACAAATGCATCCTTACCGTCAATCACCTTGGTATCAGCTGCTTTCGCAAGATAGTCATCCATGAGTCTGATGCCGCGGTCCAATGTCCTGAGGAATGCGAACTCCTCTTCTCTTATGACGCTTTCAATGAGTTTCTGCTGAGTTCTAAGTTCCGGATATGCACCGCCCATGTCATCGGCAAGCTGCTGTACGAGACGGCAGAGGAACGGCTCATTGAATCCGAGGAACGTATAACCGTAACGGACTGCCCTTCTGAGGATTCGGCGGATCACATAGCCGGCCTTCACGTTTGAAGGAAGCTGACCGTCAGCGATTGAGAAACTGATGGCCCTGATATGGTCAGCAATCACCCTCATTGCCACCTCAGTATCCTCAGACTCGTGATAACCGTGACCGGAAAGTTCCTCTATCTTGCTGATCATTCCCGTGAACACGTCCGTATCGTAGTTGCTCTTCTTGCCCTGAAGTACCATGCAGAGCCTTTCGAAGCCCATACCCGTATCAATGTTGTGGTTTGGCAGGAGTTCAAGCTCGCCGTTTGCCTTCCTGTTGTACTGCATGAACACGAGGTTCCAGATTTCAATGACGAGAGGATTGCTCTTGTTGACAAGCTCACGTCCCGGAACAGCTGCGATTTCCTCATCGCTTCTAAGGTCAATGTGGATTTCACTGCACGGGCCGCATGGACCTGTATCGCCCATTTCCCAGAAGTTGTCGTGTTTATCTCCTAGAAGAACGTGGTCTTCCGGGAGATATTTCAGCCATGTCTGTCGGGCCTCCTCGTCGAGGGATGTCCCATCTTCCTTGGAACCCTCGAATACGGTGGCGTAAAGCTTGGTCTTGTCGATTTTATATACTTCCGTGAGAAGTTCCCAAGCCCAGGAGATGGCCTCAGTCTTGAAATAGTCGCCGAAGCTCCAGTTTCCGAGCATCTCGAACATCGTATGGTGATAGGAATCGTGTCCTACTTCCTCGAGGTCATTGTGCTTTCCGCTCACGCGGAGGCATTTCTGTGAGTCGGTGGCTCTGTGTGTCTTAGGTGTAACATTGCCGAGGAAAATGTCCTTGAACTGGTTCATTCCGGCATTGGTAAACATAAGCGTAGGGTCGTTCTTTACGACCATCGGTGCAGAAGGGACAATGGTGTGGCCCTTTGATGCAAAAAAGTCCAGAAATTTCTGTCGTATCTCGTTAGAGGTCATCATAATATGACGTTGTTTTATTTTTTCCGTTTTACAATTGTCCATATGTCAGCGGCTCATTCCGCGTTCACGGGACACGCTCCGTTCCGCCATCGCCACGGGATTTCGGAACAAACTGCAAAATTATATCTTTTTTCCCGGATTCCATAAAAAATGAACACATTTAGAAGCACACAAATCCCTCCCCGCGACACCTCGTCGAGAGAAGCAATAAGTCAAGTAAGCTCAGAGTGTCCTGCCCAATAACCTCAAACTGTCCTATTGGATACCGATCAGTTCGACCTCGAAGATCAATGTGGAGCCGGCCGGGATGCCTGGCTGGGAGATTTTACCGTAGCCAAGTTCCGACGGGATATATATTTCCCATTTGTCGCCTATGCGCATCTGCTTCAATGCTATGCCCCAGCCTTCTATCAGCTCTCGCATACGTATCGCAAGCGGGCAGCCGCCCAGGCTGGTGTCAAAGCACTTGCCGTCTATCGTCCTGCCCAGGTAATGGCAGATGACAACGTTCGTCATGCCCGGCTGCCGCCCCGATTCAGGGCCAGACTGAAGGACTTTGTAGAGAACTCCCTTTTCGAGGGCATTGACACCGTCCTCCTTGGATTTGGCCTCAAGCCACTCGGCGTTCTTCTTGAAATATTCCTGTCTGTTCTGTTTCATAATTATATTTTTATCAGGTTTTGTCCGGGAAAACGGCCCTTTTACGGACAAATTATTGATTTTGAGCAACTTATCCGTAAACTCCCACCATTTTCCGGACAAAATCACATCTGCGAGTGATCAGCGACTTACTAAAGGCGGAAGTGCCGGGGCATTGGCGCGATAATGAGGGGCGTAGAGGGATTCGATCGTCACGACAGGAGCCGAGAACGTGCCTGTCTGAGTCACGAAGAACTCCTCACTGATTACCGTATTCTCTTCCGGGTACGAATCGAAATAATATTCCGTGAGAGCAGACTTGACATTGCGGTAGCCCTGAGGCGTGAAAGAATACCAATCCGCGATTCTCAGCGGCGAGAGCCACCACCCGTATCTTCCGGAAAACTGGTTTGCCGGCCTGAATGCAGCCTCGCGAGGTGCACTGAGCTTCACGAAACTACGGTTCTCATCATTGTGGATAACATATTCGGCCACAATCTTGTCACCGACATTGACACGGTCCCCCGGCCTGATCTCCTGACGTCCTGCCTTATCAGCTGTCGTGCCGGACCCTACTCCAGACGAGCCCATAGACGCTTCAGACATTCCGGCAGGATCCTCCCCGGACGCACTCGGGCCAGCTCCTATTCTGTAGAACTTTCTCTCGACAGTGAATCCGTTTCCGGAAGCCTTCACCTCCGCAAAAGGCAAATCCGTAACCGCTGAAAGCACCACCACCTTCGTGGATTTCACAGCCGCATCCCCTTCCATAACGGAATTTATCGCATCCACGAAATCCGGAGTCGCCTCCCAGTGCTGCGTCTCCTTCTGCAGCATAAGCCATAGACGGATACCGTCAGCGACACGCTTGGCCTCAGAAGCATTGACAGAGCCCTTGCCGGCACTCTGCATCCTGAAAGCATAGCCCGAAAGCAGATCGCAAAGCATAGAATGCGCGTAAGCTTCACTCTCAAGCAGTCCGCGGAACGGCATCACGGCATTCGGATAATACATCCCGCCATCTTTGTGCATCACGGCATATTCGAGAAGCGACGCCACATCCGCCTCGACCGACTTTTCGAGACGTGCACCCGCATTGACCCTCACGCCCCACGACTTCGCCAAAGCAATTCCGTCGGAGGAAGAACTCAGACGGATCAATGTCGATAGTCTTCGTGCCTTATCCAGTATGCGGCCATTCAGCCCGCGCTCCTTGGAAGGAACCAGGTACGCCTTAGCATCAGAGCGGAACTGTTTCGCCCTCTTGCCAAACAGCCTGCCCAAGATACCGGAAACGGAATCCCACTCAGTAAACTTCACCGAAGCATACATTGACCGCACATACATATATTGGCTGTCTGAAAGGCCGCCGCACCAGAACGGAATCGCCTGAAGATAAGCGAATTGTCTCTTGTCAATATACTTCACAGCAGAAGCGAGCACCTCTTCCACATTCTTCGCGGACGCGGCATCACCGGCTACCGCCTCTGAGCCGTCAAGCAACCCTGCCTTCAGCATCTTCGCGCACCGTTCCAGCAGCACAGCCGTTATGACAGGAGACGAAGACATCCCCTCGAACCATCCGAAACCGCCATCCGCATTGTGGCAGGCCAGCATCTTCTTCATCAATTCCTCATCGGAAAGCACTACACTGTCCCTCGCAGGCATTCTGCCGGCAGCTCTTAGCGCATCGGACAGCCGTCTCACGTACAGAGCCTCCGAAAGTGTGAGCACATCATTGCCGGCAGGTTCCACCTTTGACGGCACGGCATCACGGACCATATCCAGAATGCTGAGCACCTTCACCTCGGCATTGTCCCCGTCAGCATTGACAAACATCTTCCTCAGGCGTAAAATCAGGGCATCCTGGTCCGCACCTGCAAGCTGCACAGCCGAATGAGCCTCCGTAAGACGCTGAGTATCAGGATATACAGAAACAGGCACAAACATCGCATCAGAGAATGCGTTGCCGCCAGTTTCCGCCTTGAACACTACCTTGAATCCGAGAGTGCCGCACTCGGGAATCAGTTCATTGACATTGACATCGAAAAGCGAGCGCAGCGATTCTCCCGCAGGGACCTTCACCCGCAGGGACTGCACAGAAACAGGCTTCGCGCCCGACAACTCGAGAGCCTTGTAATCTCCACCCTTATATATGTTAAGGGTCAATGTTCCTTCGACGTCGTTTTCCGCAACCGAAGAAAGCCCGACCGCAAGTCGGTAATTATCAGAACGATAGAGATATTCAGGTGCCACGACATTGACCTTTACAGGCAGCGAGACAGTCATTTCCCTACGAAGTGCGGAATTGCGCATGCTCCGGTCGTGGGCATACAGAGACACGATGAAAGTGGACAGCGTGCCGCCCGTGCGGAAAGAGAACGAAAGGTTACCGTTCTTGTCCGTGCGCAGGAAAGGCTGGAAGGTCAATGTGCTGGCAAAATTGTTTCTTACGGCCGGTTCTGCTCCGGATCCGCATTCCAATGACTTGGACTCCATGACAGGAGCAGCGTCTTCTACACATTCCATCTCCGCGCTTGCCCTCGCATTCATAGCATAGAACACCGGTGACTTGGACTTGCGAGCTGAGCCATAGGCGATTACGTCATCTCTGCCGTCCGCATCCACTGAACCCGGTGAGGTGTTGTAACTAATAGTGCAGACATTGTACTCGACAGGAGAATAGACCTGCCAATGATTCGGCTCAATAAGTTCCGAACTCTTGTCAAACACCGCGGCCAGACATTCCGTTTCAGGGGCGGTCTTCACCGAGAATGTATATTCCGTATCAGGCAATGTCCTGTCTTCAAATGCAGAGAACTCCAGCGGCAGGATCTCAGACTTGCGGACCTTATGGAACTCATATGAATAAGACACGGAATCGCCGTTCCTGAAATAGAACACTTTTGCAAGTACAGCATCCGGATACTCCTTCTTGTACGGGAACTCCAGTTTCACAAGAGAGCCATCCTTGCCGCGCATTCCGCTCAGCTGTACAAACTTGATATCCAACACATTGGCTTTTTCTCCAAAAATCTCGGCAATCGCCCAGACCGGAGCGTCATCGGCCATTCCTAACCAGATGGAAGCATTTTCGCCCTCCGTCACCTGCTGAGCAAACGGCATTATGAAATCCTTCACAGGCGCGTCCAGAACCGTCATGGAATCATTGACCAGAAGAATTCTCAAACTCGACGAATCAGTATATTCCTTTCCGCTCTGACTTCTGGCCTGAGCATCGGCCTTGATAGTATAAAGTCCTGACGGACAAGATTTAAGGTCAATGTTTTCTGCCTCTCCGGAAGCCGCTTCGCCGCTCAGAAGAGTTGTTCCCCGTTCATTCAGAAGAGTGTATTTCACTTTTACAGGCACGGCTTCCCCATCATCGGACAGGACATCCATCCGTACAGAAGCGACATTGCCGCGAAGTATGCCCACATTTTCTTTTCTCTGCCATCTGCGAGGAGTGATTTCTGACTTCTCATCGGTTGCAAATGCCTGGCCTTCAGCGCCATTAGCAAGTTCCAGTTCCAGAGTCAGATCATCTGCCACCCATATTGCGCGACTGTATTCGTGAGTTTCTCCAGTGTCGTCAGAAATCCTCACTTCCACATTGTAGTATCTGCTCCACTGAGAGGTAAGAGCCTTGAAACTGACGACAAAACTGCCGTCCGAGGACATCTTAAGTTTGCCCGAATCGATCTTGTCTCCGTATGAAGTCACCTCGTAAACAGCATTGGCAGAAGATACAGGATGACCGGACAGACTGCGCACACGGCCCGAAACCGCAACTTCGTCACCAGGGAAGAACAGTGTTTCGGTCTTGTCGAACTCCAGGTCGAAAGTCGGAAGAACGAACTCGTCCACACGTACCGGTTTGACCGCAAGCAGCTTTTTTCCGCCGGTCAGGACATTGACATACCAGTATCCGTTCCTGAGTCCCTTCGGGAGCGCGAATTTTCCGGCCAATGAACCAAATTCATTGGTAGTCAGCAGCTGAGACGACACTTCATTGTCCTGCGCGTCCTTCAGGACCACTTTGCATTCCGTGCCTTGAGGTGCCACACGCGCATTGTTTCTACCTTCTATATTATATAGGAGCACCTTGAACTCAAGCGTTTCGCCAGGATTGTAGGCCGACTTGTCGGTGAAGACCTCACCGCACAGACGCACTTTGGCGTCATCTCCGGAATCCACCGTATTGTACCAGCTGTTAAGTGACAGCTGCTCGGATTTTCTCAGGAAACCATCCTCGCCCTTATAGGAGCAGGTCAATGTATAATAGACATTGTCCTTCATCACGGACACGAACTCTTGTGGCAGCGGAGTGAATCCGTCAAACTTGAAACCAGCACAAGACGCTATGACCTTTCCGTTTTTATACAGCTGCAAATCAGCACATTCCAACGGCTTTCCGCTTTTCCATCCGGCCGCATAGATGCATTTCCCCCGGCTGTCAGTCCTTGATGCAACTGAAATACGGTGAGAGCAGAACCTCCTCGATGAGACGTTCATCCCGTTTTTCGCGACAATGACATAATCCCCGTCATCTACCACAGGCAAATCCACCGAGACCGTATCCTTTACATAGAAACTGCATTTCTGATTGGCCAGACTCTCGGACAGCACCGTTTTCGAACCGGCCTCATCAGGGGACATAGACAGCTTTGCCGACTTGAGATTCTGAAGCAGAACGAGTATTTTTCCGTCTTTCAATCTCACCTCTACAGATTTGTCAGTCAAGTGACTGCACAGGTTTTCGACAGTAGTCAGGTCGCCGACCACTTTGCTTTCGACACCCGTAAATGCAGTCCTCTCCTTTTCAAATGCCGCGCACTCGTCATACAGTGCCTTATACTCATCTGAGCCAGCCTTTTTCTCTCCCAGTGAAGAAAACTCCATCTCCAACAGGGAAGCTTTGGCAAACATTGACACGGCCTTGCCGGCATATTTGCCAGCAAACGCCTCCAGAGAAGATTTTTTTACGGATGCGGAAGTATTCCCTTCCGCATTGCTCCAGGACTTCTCCAGTTTTACATATTCGAGGAACGCCCCGAGAGGGTAACTGTCGCCCTGATATTCGGCCAAGGCCTCGGCAATATCGGCAAACGACTTGCCCGTATAGAAGTTCTTTGCAAGAAGTGTCCACAATGCGTATTGATAATCATTGGCATAGAACTCCGTCACGAATCCGCTTCCCGGGATACCCGGAACAGAGGACCTTCCATCGTAGGAAGTCCAGAACTGCTGATTGCAGGAGGCTTCCAGGCTCTTCGCATTGGCACGGACATATTCGAAAATGGCTTCGGCAGTTTCATCGCCTTTGGACAATTTCCAGACGAACGACATCACCGGCTCATCGAACTTCGCTATTTCCTCTCCAAGGTTCAGTTTCAATGAATCCTGAAGTTTCCAGTTACGCGATGCAGCATCGGAGACATATTTCTTCGCCGCGTCATAAAAGTCCCACGCAAGACGCTTTTCGGACGCTTCCGACTTGATTTTTGACAGGATTTCGACCTGTTTTGCCGGGCGGTCAAGCGAAACTGCCTGCTCATAATCAGCCCACAAAGCGACCAGTACATGTCCCTCGCTGTCAGTTTCCGCCGATTTTTTCTTTGAATTCCAAAAAGCGCTCATTGTCAATGTGGTTAAAGTTATAGTTACTGCCGTCAGGGCCAAAATCAATGTGTTCTTTTTCATAATATTACATTGGTTTTCAATGATTCACGCCCGACACGTGCCGGACGTAGGACAAAATGCCTGAATCATCTGTACATTGCACGACAATATAGCGATTTTTTGGAATATGAGGAAACCCTCTTCGCGGCATGAAATCTACTTCATCGCACGAAGAGCATTGAGCACAGCGATTACTGTCACTCCCACGTCAGCAAAAACAGCCTCCCACATGGTGGCGACACCGAAAGCCGCCAGAATCAGAAACAGCAGTTTCACCCCGAGAGCGAACGCAATGTTCTGATGCACAATGCGCACAGTCCTGCGTGAAAGCGTAACTGCAGCCGCGACTTTTCCGGGATTGTCATCCATCAGCACGACATCAGCGGCCTCGATGGCGGCATCACTTCCTGCAGCGCCCATCGCGATTCCCACATCAGCGGTTTTCAGGACAGGAGCGTCATTGATACCGTCCCCGACAAATGCAAGGCTCTTGTTTTCCGGCAATGCGGTCATCATTGACTTCACATATTCCACTTTGTCGGCAGGGAGCAGTTCCGAATGCACTTCATCGAGTCCAAGCGCAGAGGCAACTTCCTCAGCCACAGCCTTTCTGTCGCCTGTCAGCATAACAGTTTTCATCACGCCCTCGGCCTTGAGAGCAGCCACGGACGCAGCGGACTGAGGTTTCACGGAGTCAGAAATAATGATGTATCCGGCATACTCCCCGTCCACGGCCACATGGACTACCGTGCCCGGCTTCTGAGGTTCAGAGGCATTGACACCGGCGCGGAGCATCAGCTTGGCATTGCCCACATAGACCGTATGGCCGCCAACGTCCGCCCTCAGCCCTTCACCGGCAAAGTTCTCCACATTGACAATATCGGAAACGACGGGTTCTGCTGCCGTTTTCAATGCCGTGGCGACCGGATGGTCAGAGTATTTCTCGGCCGCTGCCGCCATCGACAAGAGCTCTTTCTCATCGTGATTTCCTGACGTACAGACGGCTGTAACGCTGAATTTGCCCTCTGTCAATGTTCCTGTCTTGTCGAACACCACCGTCCCGAGGCGGGCCAACGATTCAAGATAGTTCGAGCCTTTTATGAGGATGCCGCGCCTGGATGCGCCTCCGACTCCGGCAAAAAATGTCAGAGGAATGGAGATGACCAGCGCACAAGGACAGGAAATGACCAGGAAGATCAACGCCCTGTGAAGCCAGAGCAGCCATTGCCCGTCCACTAGCGGAGGAATTACGACCAAAAGTACGGCAGCGCCTGTGACGGCAGGGGTATAATACTTTGCGAAACGGGTGATGAACTTCTCGGTTTTCGCTTTGCCGTTTTCAGCATTTTCCACAAGGTCCAGAATCCTCGCCACAGTAGATTCGCCATAAGTGCCGCTTGTCCGCACCCTCAACAGTCCTGTCATATTCATTGACCCGCTTATCACCTGACTCCCCTCTCCAGCTTCGCGCGGCAGGCTTTCTCCTGTCAATGCTGCGGTATCCAATGATGAATTTCCTGAAATGACGACACCGTCCAGAGGGATTTTTTCACCGGGTTTCACGACAATTATGCTTCCTTTCGGCACGGCATCCGGAGCCACACGTGTAAATTCTCCGTCGCGGGTTTCGAGATTGGCATAGTCCGGACGGATGTCCATAAGCGAGGTTATGGATTTGCGGCTTTTGTCCACGGCGATGTCCTGGAACATCTCGCCTATCTGATAAAACAGCATAACAGCCACAGCTTCAGGGTATTGCCCCGTAGCGAATGCTCCCGCCGTAGCGACTGTCATAAGGAAGTTCTCGTCAAATACTTCTCCCCGGACCACATTTCTCAATGCATTCCACACGATATCGCTGCCGATGACCAGATATGCCGCGGCATAAAGAATTATCTGACATGTTTCTGTAAGTCCCGGTTCGAAATGCGCTACCGCCAGCAGCACTATACTGCCTGCAATCCGGGCCAATGTTATCTTGTGTTCTGTTTCCATCTTCTGAATTCTGTTCTATAACGTCATTTGTCAGTTCGGTTTATCCGACAACCACAAATGTAACCATATTCACAGACTTTAGAAATACCAACTAATGGTGATATTTTGAAAGACGCCGATTTATTATTACATTTACGAAAATCTTAGTAAAAATTTTACGAATAATTTCGTATATAGGAGTGTTTGATATACAAATAGATATTATAAAAATATTGCCAATCCTTTCAAATACGGAATAGCTTTTACCGGCGAATATTTCACTGACAGAACTAAAGAAGTGTCACCGAGAACATAGTAACACGTCTTAAAGTCAGCGCGAATATAGTGTGAGTCGGGATGCGGCCACGCTTCGTTTCCGGGAGCGTTAATTATAAATGAGTTATAAAACTGGGCGTGGAAACGTGGCAAAAAAAACCTGCGTTTTCACGCCACGTTTTTCCCATGAATGATGTAAGCCCGGACGGGGACGGATGGTGGAGCCGGCATTGGCTCCCGAAAAGGGAGGGGACCCGCGCTAGTGGGGAGGACCGGCGCAATCCTCCGTCCCGCCCGGGCGTAAGCCAGATGACCTGGAAGAGCGAAGCGAGCACATCTCCGATGTAAAGTAAATTTACAGAAATGTAAAGTTTTTTTACAGCGCATGAAAGAGGTGCTGCGGATAACGTTCGGAAAAACAAGAAGTTACAGACACTGGCACGGGAGTGGCAACTTGAGGATCCGACCGGATGAAGGATATGTCAATGCCGATGGGATCGGCCGATTGGCATTGATGGAATCTCCGGGACAGAACAGATGAACATTTTCAGTTACATACATGCGGCAGTCAGGACATTGCCGATGAAAGGACGCCGGAACGTCCTGAAAGTCATGACATTGGGAGTCGGCCTTGCAGTAGGTCTCGTGCTGGCATCCAAGGTCTGCTTCGAAAAGACATTCGACGACTTCTACAAGGATGCCGACAGGATATATTATCTGAACGAAGCCATAGAACTCAACGGCAGTTACAAGGTATATCCTCAAGTCGCGGGAGGAGTCGTCCCGAAAATGAAGGAATACTTCCCGCAGATAGAGGAGGCCACCAGATTCACGTATATATTCGAGACCGCCTCCATGGTAATGTCAGAATCGGACAAACGCGTGGATGTCGGGCTGACATGTCTTGGCGATACGTCATTTTTCAAAGTCTTTGACCGGAAGTGCCTTGCAGGCAACCTCATCGAACCCCTTGGCATTGAATCAGATGTGGTGATCTCATCCAAGTTGGCGACCAAGATGGCAGCAGCATTGACCTCGGGCAAAAAAATGGACGAGAAGGCGGCAGCGGCAGCCGTTCTCGGACAGAAATTCACGATTGCCGGAGATACCCGGAAATACGAACTCACTGTCAGCGGCGTCTATGAAGAATTCCCGCTGAACTCATCTTACAGGCTGGACATGATAGTTTCCATGCCGAGCATCGGACACTTCATATTCGACGGCTCGGAAAACATGGTAGGCAACGACCGCTACAAGGGATTCATAAAACTGAAGAAAGGCATTGACCCGAGCGAAATCGAAAACGGACTCCCTGGCTTCATGGACAAGCATATGCCGATGGACGAGTTGCGGGCAGCCGGATATGAAATGAAATTTCCGATAAAGCCATTCGTGAAATTCCATGAAGAAGATGAAACTCAGCGGAATATGACACTCGTGCTGGCCTTCGTAGCCTTCGCGCTTCTGCTCACGTCCATGCTGAATTACCTCCTGATCGTGCTGTCGTCCGCCGCAATCCGTGCACGAGAAATGGCACTCCGCAAATGCCTGGGCAGCAGTGCAAAAGACATCTTCGGGATGATGTTCGCAGAGGCGCTCGTGCACACCGTAATCGCAGCCGCTGTCGCCGCAATCCTCATCTTTGCGTTCAGGTCAATGATAGAGACCATCCTCGGTGTCAATGTCATTGCGCTCTTCACCGGACGACCGCTCGTATTGGCATTGACAATAATAGTCGTACTCCTGGCATTGAACAGCCTCCTTCCAGCATTCTTCTTCAACCGGATTCCGGTGGCTGCGGCATTCAGGAATTATCGCGCCGGCAAGCGCATGTGGAAACTCGGACTCCTCGCGGTGGAATTTGCGGCTGTCGTTTTCCTGGCCGTGGTCATGAGCGTGATTACATTGCAATATGACAAGATGATGAACGCTGACCGTGGGTTCAAATATGATGACGTGGCGATGATAGCCATGCCGGAAGCGACTCAGTCCCAGAAGAATACGCTGATGAGCGAGGTCCGTTCCCTTTCCGGAGTGGAAGACGCAAGTTTCGCATATCAGAATCCATTCACAGGATATAGCGGTGACAATGTGAGCATTCCCGGCGAAGACCGTCAGCTGTTCAACATACGTGACGCATATTATGTGGATGAACATTATTTCAATGTCTTCGGCATCAAGATTCAGGAAGGAAGCAATTTCGATCCGACTCTCAACAGCGATGCGGAAATGATTGTGGACAGGAACTTCGTGAAAATGATGAAGAACACTGCCGGATGGGACGAAGTCCTCGGACGAGAAGTGATGGTTACTTCGCATGAAGCTGGTCCAGTCAGGATATGCGGTATCATTGACGATATGCATACCGGTGGCTTTGCCGTGGCAGAAGCCGATTTCGGCGGGCGTCCGATGGGTATATTCTATTGTGACTCAGAGAAATATGCCGGAATGTTCCATTATATATTCGTGAAATATCATAAGATGTCCCCCGAGATGCTTCAGAAAACCGATGAAATAATAGGAAAAATACTGGACGGACAGTGGTATAGAATATATCCGTGCAATGAGCTCGCCGCTTCGAATTTCGTGGACACCCTCAATACGAGAAACTCCATCCTCGCAGGAGGCATTGTGACGCTCTTTATCGCGCTGAGCGGCCTCATCGGCTACACGATTGACGAAGTCCGTCGCCGCAGCAAGGAAATCGCGGTCCGTCGCGTAAATGGTGCCCAGTTCTCCCAGATCAGGTCAATGTTCTTGCGCGATGTCATGGCAGTGGCTCTGCCGTCCGTGGCAGTCGGAGCAGTGCTCGCCTACATTGTCGCAGGGCGTTGGGAACAGAATTTCAGCCTTCAGGCGGGACTCCCTTGGTGGATTTTCTTAAGCTCCATAGTCGCAGCGCTGGCTATAGTTGCCATTATATCAGACATTTACGTAATACGCACTGCGGGAACAAATCCTGCTGACAGCATTAAGACAGAATAAAACGGAGCATATCAGAACAAATAAAAAAATACATATATCATGATCAAGATTACAAACATTTGCAAAGTCTTCAGGACTGAGGAAATCGAGACAGTTGCGCTCGACAATGTATCATTCGAAATCAAGGACGGAGAATTCGTCTCCATCATGGGCCCTTCAGGCTGCGGAAAATCCACGCTCCTGAATATCCTCGGCCTTCTGGACAACCCGACTTCCGGCAGTTACCAGCTTCTGGGACAGGAAGTTGCGCAGCTGAAGGAAAAGGACCGTACCAAGTTCCGCAAGGGAAACATCGGCTTCGTCTTCCAGAGCTTTAACCTTATCGATGAACTCAATGTGTTCGAAAACATTGAACTTCCACTCAGATATATGGATTTCAGTGCGGCTGAGCGCAAGGAAAAAGTGGAGGCGGTGATGGCGCGCATGAACATCAGCCACAGGGCAAAGCATTTCCCTCAGCAGCTCTCAGGCGGTCAGCAGCAGCGAGTTGCGATTGCACGTGCGGTAGTAGCAAACCCTAAACTGATTCTTGCCGATGAGCCTACAGGAAACCTCGACTCCAAGAACGGCAAGGAAGTCATGGACCTGCTCTGCGAACTGAACAGGGAGGGAACGACCATAGTGATGGTTACCCACTCACAGAAGGATGCGGCTATGGCACAACGCACCATCGACCTGTTCGACGGCCATATAGTAAGTGATGTCAAGAATGAATTGTAATGAGATATATTTTCAATAATTTCCTGAATACCCTCAAGCGGTACAAGGTGTCCAGCCTGCTGAATATCATAGGAATGGCAGTGGCTTTCGCTGCCTTCTACGTGATAATGACGCAGGTCTGCTTCAATCTCGGCTACAACAAGTCGCTTAAGGATGCGGACAGAGGCTGACCCAAAAGGTCAGCTTCTTTGTTTATAAGGAT
>ULTZ01034515.1_pt1 | contig 21268 bp, 19 predicted proteins | sample 1957981 | NCBI WGS metagenome assembly ULTZ01 (sample SAMEA4835745, study PRJEB28245) | human gut metagenome | biome: gut microbiome; material: fecal sample | place: Denmark | collected 2008
AAGGGTCACAGCCTCTGCGGAAATACGGAAAAGCACCGCCCCAGTCCCCATTCCAATTGCACCATCAGCCGCGTCCTTTCCGAATTTCAGCATTCCTTATTTCTATTATCGCCAAGTCTAAATTATTAAGAAGTAATCATCCTAATTTTTAGGTAAGTGTCATACAATATTCTTCATTTGACTTTTTTCATTAATCTCCATATACTTAAAGTGTGTGCAGGCACACACAAAAAAACAATCAATTATCCTGCAAAATTAAAAGGAGGATTTATTATGGACGAAGCAAAAGTATTAGAAGAAATGAAGAGACTGAAAGGCACCCAGACTGAAAAGAACCTGCGTGCCGCTTATGCCGGTGAATCCCAGGCTCATGTAAAGTACAATCTCTTCGCCAACGAAGCAGAAAAGGATCCGGAATGCTCCCGCCAGATTGCTGACCTTTTCCGTGAAACCGCAAACAACGAAAGAGCTCATGCCAAGATCTGGTTCTGGCTGGTAGGCGACCTGAAGAAAACCACCGCTGAACATCTGAAGATGGCTGCTGAAGGCGAACACGATGAATGGACCTCCATGTATCCGGGATTCGCTGAAACCGCTAAAAAAGAAGGCTTCCCCCAGATTGCCTTCCTCTTCTCCAAAGTCGGTGAAATCGAAAAATCCCATGAAGCCCGCTACAAACTGCTCCTTGCCAACGTAGAAAACGGCCAGGTATTCAAGAAGGGCGAAAAGAAACTGTGGATGTGCGCTAACTGCGGCTATACTGTAGAATCCGTAGAAGCTCCGCAGGAATGCCCGGTTTGCGGCCATCCAAGAAGCTTCTTCGCTATCAAAGCCGAAAACTACTAATTTCATAAATCAAAAAGGCAGCCTCAGGGCTGTCTTTTTGATTGCCGCCTTCACGGTAAAATCCGCTGTTCCCCATGGCAGAAAAACAAAGCGCCTCATCATGAATTTTCTTCCCCATAAAAAAATCTGCGCACCTCACGATGCGCAGATTTCTTTATTCTACAGAAACCAGTTCGATTTTGAAATTCAGTTCCTTCCCTGCCATTTCATGGTTGGCGTCAAAAGTAATGGTGGTATCAGTCTTTGCTGTCACCTTCACCGGGAAACGCTGGCCCATGGGGTCCGTCAGCACCACCCGCGCCCCCACCGGGAGCTCCGAAGATCCAGGCATCTGATCCATATTGATGGTCAGAATGTTCCGTTCATCCGGCATACCGTACGCTTCCTCCGGCATGAGGTGGATATTCTTGATTTCCCCCACTGCCATATCCTTCACCGCTTCATCAAAGCCCTTGATCATCTGGCCGGCGCCGCACACAAACTCCAACGGCTCTCCCCGGTCATAGGAAGAATCAAACTTCGTTCCGTCATTAAACGTGCCCTCATAATGGACACGGCACTTCTTATTCACGTTGCTCATAGAAAACTCCATTTCTTTATAATACCCATGGGGCGAATACGCTTATCATTATACAATAGAATGGGATTGAGAGCTAGTATGGGGGAAGGTTCGGGTAAGTGTAACCAGCGTTTTGTGCCTAGCAGCTGGTTACGTTACCAGCCACCAGCTACCGCACCGTCAGGCGCCCCTCGATCTTCGATCCCAGCCGCCATAGGACTGCTCGCCCACCAGCTCACTAACTCACAAACTCCTCCAGCTTCCTCTCCGGCAGAGGCTTCCCAAACACCCAGGGATCCTGCCGGATGACATTCACTTCCCGAAGCGCCGCCGCCAGGTATTCCAGGTTATCATACTTCATCTTAACCTCATACATCTCCATTTCACCGGAATCACTTTCATAGGGCGCCGCGCCGGCCGCGATTTCTTCCGCCTTCCTTACCCGGGCCAGCTTCTCTTCCCTGTCCAGACCCTCAGCGAAAGCCTCGTTCACCCGCGGGACCATCCATTTCTCCAGAGCCGGATCACTCACCTTTTTCGAAAGGGCCTTCCGGAAATCACCAAGGAACCTCTCCCTCTCCACCAGGCACCGGAACTTCACCGGGCACACATTCTCGTCGGGATTATCATAATGCCTGTTCTTGCGCACCGTTAGCACCATCTTTCCCGTGCCCGCCACCGGTTCCAGATAGACCACGTCGCAACTGCAGTCGGGGTCATAAAACCAGAGCCCCGCGCCGCCCTGCTTGTCCGCCACATAGAAAAAAGCCGCCAGGCCCAGGAGATGCCAGGGATAGAAATCAATGGCTCCCCTGACCACCGGCATACGTCCGCATTTCATACAGAACGCGCCGTAACTGAGAACTTCCTCATCCCCTCCCGTATAGAAATGGAAAGAAATCCGCCGCTCCGGCAGATTTCTCCACTCCCCGGAAAAAGCGCCCCGCACCTCCAGCTCCGGAATCTCTCCGCCCGTTATAGCCATCATGGCCCTTGCCCTGTCAGCTATCATTTTCTGCCTCCTTCGATGAAACTTGTAACTAGCAGCATGTAGCTGGTAGCTAGGAACTAGTAGCCAGGAACAATCTACAAGCCACATCCTCCGCACTCGATCTCGGTCCCGGCCGCGCCGCCTCACACGTCATCTCGAGCGGAGCTCTGAACCGGTATGAGGAAAAAAGTATCAGAGCTCTATTGTAGCTCTGAGCCGAGAGATCTCCCACCGTAATGCGGCCTGCACCATTGAGCAGTGAGATTTCTCCACTCCACTGCGCTGCGGTCGAAATGACAGCGGGGCGGCTGGTGTGCAAGTAGCTAGTTGCTAGTAGCTTGTAGCTAGGAACAAGGAACCAGCCACTAGCCACTATCTTTTATCTTCTATCCATAAATCACCAGACATGATGATTTACATCATAGTGAAGCGCCGCAGTTTTGAAATCTTCATAAGAAACTATCTTATCATCCTTCTCCTTAAGCACAGGCGGTTCTTCCTTGGGCACCTTCTTCTGCTCCTCATAGAGCCGCTGATACTTCGCAGGCCAAAGCTGCGGGCGGCTGCGGTAGTAGGAAGTAATGTCAAAGAAGCCATGACCATTGTACTGATAGGGCTCATGAAATTCCGCCTCATAGGCTTTTCGCACCATGGATTCAACGGCCGGAGACAGTCTCCAGTCACAGTACACAAGGCTGGTCCCCGAACATCCCAGTATGGAAGGGTCAAGAGTCAGAAAAACCAGGTCTCCATTCAAAGGGTGCATGGTCTGAAATTTGTCGATGTAGTAATGTACAAGGACCGGAGAGGGACCGTCTGTATATCGAACAACCACCTGGTCCTCCCCGTTCGGGTATTCTGCCTCCACATCAAAGTGGACATCCGGAAATTTCTCCTTCAGCAGCGCCGCAATCACCTTCGCCGTCTTTTCTACCGATTCGATTTTCATATCTATCGCCTCATTTGTAATGATGTAAGATGCTTTCCCTGTTTCAGGGCTTCTACCTTTATTATACGCAGAGACTATGACAGGAATTGGCACAGTAAAGAGAATTTTTGAAAATTTTTGAAAATTTTTGAAATAAAATCCAGCCGGGCTGCAGAGTGCGCATCCGACCGGATTATTTTGGCTTTATCTCCGCCGGTGAGTAATCATCGGGCCGGATGGCAAACGCTGTTTCCCCGCTAAAAGCTCTATAAAATAAAAAGAAGAGGCGCCAGCCCCCCACCGAAACGGGCGAAGGTTCTGACGTCTCTCTTTATTTATATTATGAGCGCCTGCCATCCGGATTGCGAGCAAAACTTATAAATAAATTTCTATCTTTTGCGCTAGGAGCTCCTATCCCTGGGGCGCATGGAATACAGGAACCCCTTTAACCACCTCATACCTGTTTACGACCTGGAAAGAAGCATCTGCGACCTGGTCAGAAGCCGCAGCTCCTTTGAAATTCAGGATTTCCAGACTGCCCTTAAAAATTACATATCCCGCCCCATCCCGGCGCAGAGCAATGATCTGCTGTTTCTGTTCGTCCGTCATGATGGACACCTCCTGAAATTTTGGTCTTCAGGAGTAATTGGCCAGAACAGCTATCGTTAAGTACTATGAAGGCAAAAAAATACGGATGCCCATGATGAGCATCCGATTTTTATTACTTGCACTTAAGGAACTACTAATTCATTCAGCATTCCGTCTTCTCTAGAACTTATTTCTGACGAACATCTGCAGGAATCAGGCTCTGCATCTCTTCATCAAACTCTTTCATACGAGTATCTTGATTGAAAAAATGCAATCCCCAGATCCTATACTGATTATTATCAACGTATGTTTTCACTGGAATTGCTTCTGCTTTCATCTGCAGCAGGAAATTTTCTTTCCACTTATCTTTTTCAAGAAGCATAGTTCCCTTCGGCTCCACGAATATTTGTAGCTGCTCAAATCCATCCGTTTCTGGCCGCTGAAGGAATATTACATAGTCCGGCTCGAAACGCTCTCCATCTTCAAATGAATAGAGGTGGAATTCCCGCTCGTTTCTTACCAGATATACCTTGCTATATACTTTTCGTAGCTCCTCTACATAATCACGAAAATATGCAACAAACGCTTTTTCTTCGGAAGTTCCGAAGTTATCGGTATAAGCAAACCAATCTTCCTGAGACAAATCTATTTTCCATTTCTCTGGGACAGACGAATCATTCTGAGAGATACCCACGCCACCATCATGTGGCTCAGTGTAGTTGACTGTTTTATTACGGAATACTTCACGAACACGATGTGCTCTGAACTTTTTTGTTCCCCAATATGTTTCCTCTATACCAGAAATCGAATCACTGATCTTCTTAAGCGTATTGAAGACCGCCTGGTACAACACATTGACAGCTGGTTTTTCTTCAGGACAATGGATATCAATTCTTACTTTCCCAAGATACTCATCTTTTGTAATAAACTCCCTCATAGAGTGGATATTGGGAAAATACGATTTCAGTATATTGAATCTGAAAATCGGATATTTCATCATAGCTTTGTTAACAATAGCATAGTTAATACTTGCTATTTTTCCGATAGTCATGTGCACAGTTTTCAGATTGCTCACTGTATAATCATTGCCATCTTGTCCTTCCAGCATAATCGCATCCAAACCAGAACTGCCTGAGGAGCACGTATAGCTATAAAGAGCATCACGAACATTTGGCTGAAGTCCGAACACTTCTTTACGACTCTTAACTTCACGGTCATTTATAAAAATCAATCCATCTTGATAGAGCGGGTCTGTCTTAAAATCTTCTTTAAGTACATATTCCCTTTGAACAATTTTATCTGTATCAAGTCCAATCTCGCGAAGAGCCTGATGAAGCTCTGTCACGTATCGATGATCGTTTTGGCAATGATATAAAAGCGTCTCGCAAATCCTCATCTCATTTGTTATATCGTCGTCATATTTTCTCTGATATTTCGGCTGTTCCGGATCTATCTGGAACGGGCAGTACCTCGCACCACGTCCAATCAGCTGAGCCTCAGCAATTGTTGCCGGGGATATTTTTCTTCCGCTCGACTGACGAGTTTCATATAAACGAACAATATCAAATAGATTAAGGACATCCCAGCCCTCATCTAGCTTCTTGACTTCAAAAATCGCTCTGTATGGATTATCCGCATCTTCCAAAGAATTCAAGAGAATCTGCTTATTTTGGGCATCCTTATCATCATTTACAGAAACACAATGCGGTTCCGCAAAGTCATCTCGTAGTTCTGCAGCGAGAGTATCCGCAGAGATGCCATTATCTGTAAAGTAAGTATAGGCCTTTTTCATAACAGGATTATCCGTTGAAGTGAAAAGCTCCAGCAGTTTATTCCCTGACAGATGACTTATTATATCGATGAAAGATGCCATGAACTCTTTGCTATCAGCAATCTTAGCTGCTTTAAACAAAACGACAGGCTTTATAGACAACCGGTGATCCTGAAACACTTTCAAACGATACTGGCTTAGTACCAATGCCTGCAAAGCGCGATCCATCAGCGGCAGATCAGAGCGGAGTGTCACAATGTCCTTTGAATATCTATCCTGATAGAAATTGGGAAGCGGATAATTGAAAATAATCTTGTTTTCATAGGCAGCTTTAATAGCCTGATTTTCAAGGTCACATGTCGCCGTAAATTCAAGCAGCACATTACCAGGGTTCCTACTGAATATATTCTTTACGGTCTGTTCCCATGAATGATAGCTATCAGATTCTGCCGCCGACATTTTCTTTTTCGTGTCTACATTCAGATGGTGCGCTTCATCAGATATAAGCACAACTTTCTGATTATCAAAATCATCAAAGGACATCCCATTTTCCTTTGTCATCCACATATCCATATGGAGCCCCTGGGTGGTTGAAAAGCAAATATTAATCTTATCGGGATCAGAAGTTTGGAAATTGCTCACTTCTTGGATGACAACTCTTTCTCCATCAATAACAATCTCATCATTGAACAGATATTTTGTCGAAGAAGCATCGAGAAAGTTCACTTTTGTCTTTTCCACAATATTGGATAAGTTCACAAAGAATAAGAAATTTCGATACCCCTGCTTATAGAGATAGAGCATGAGCCCTGCCATTATCAGAGTCTTTCCACTTCCTGTCGCCATATGAAACAAGGTCTGAGACGGATTCTGACGCAGTTTGCCTTCAAAATAGGTTATGAAATTTTCGAAAGCTTCTTTCTGGTAAGGTCGGAGTTCAAAATTGGGATTGATATTTTGCTGTATGTATGATGGTATTTCCTTACCTACTCCCGCTTCGCGCAGGACATTTATCTTATTATATAAAAATGCCATGCGCTTAGACCTCCTTGTAAAAGCTTCTTGTAAATGCCTTGTCCGCCTCAGAAATCTCGAAGTCCTTGTCATCCATATCGCAATAATTCACATAGAGCAAGTTCTTATCCAGAAGTTCCATCAGAAAGCGCTTCTGGTCGTCAAGAGAAAGCGATTCAAAATCTGAAGCCGCCACATCAATATCTGCCGGATTTACCTTGCAGCTGATGAATCCGCTTTTTACTATACGTTTATAGATATTCTTAAGCATATTTATATTGGAAGCGGTTTGTATCTCATCAACAAAATTCTGATTAAGCTTAGCAAGCTCGCAGTAGACGAAAGAGCCGCCACCTTTCCAGCCCACTGCTTTTGTAATTCCTTTTTTGTCAGCACCAGCTATTACAGAACACATCCTTTTAACAGCAATGTCCTTGATATAGTCCATCTGTTCAATCCCAATATATCGAACACCCATTTTATGGCAAACAGCAGGAATTGTCCCACTACCCATAAAGAAATCAAGAACAATGTCATCTTGACTATCTGTAAAAAGTTCGATGACTCTTTTAACGGCCTTCTCTGGTTTTTTCCCTTTCTTAAATTTTACTGTTCCTTCACCAGCTAAATCGTTAGGAAGAACATCATCCCAAAAATCAGAAACAAGTTCTCCTGTTACAAGTTCGCCATCAATTTCCATCAATCTATCCGAATAAAATAGTAGCCGTTGCCCGTTTCTCAAGTATATATCCGATTCTCCTTCTCTATGTTGAAGGAAAACCTGGTTAGGGTTATTTTTTGATTTTCTTATTAAATCCCTAGTCTCTTGCCCTACCGAATCCTCATCAGGATATGCAAACTGAATTACGCTATTCGCATGAGCTTTTACGAAATCGTATAACTCTGACTCATAGTTCTCACCGAGAGCTTTTTTGAGTTCCCCTTTTTTCAATTTTTTCTCCGTTGCAAACGCATCCAAAAGACTGCTGAATTCCCATTTTTCTATTGGTTCATTTCTGTTCACAATATAGTTATTGTATCTGACATTTCTACCTCGTGCTCTATATACTTTCTTTGGATTCCATAGCCTCTTATTCTTTGTATAAATCATTATATATTCAACGACATTTACAACCCCTGGGTTAATTGCTTTGTGTCCAGTTACTGACCCTCTTTTTACAGTTATAAGAGAGCCCCTATTATCTCGTCCAAATATCTCATCCATTAATACCTGAAGATAACCGATTTCATTGTTATCTACATATAATGCTATCGTCCCTTCTTCTTTCATCAATTGATAAGCAAGTTCCAACCTATTTTTCATAAATGTCAACCATGTTGAATGATTGAAGGTATCATTGTATTGAAAACTGTCATTTCCTGTGTTATAAGGTACATCAATAAAAATACATTTGATTCTCTTTTCAAACCGTTTCAACAGACTACTTAATGCTATAAGATTATTTCCTTTTATTATCAGGTTGTCCTTTGTATCAAACGCATCAACATCAGTACAAATAACCTTCGCATTCTCACCTGTTGGTTGTCCAAGTACATCTAAATCACCATCATAGCTGTATCTCTTTGCTCCCGTCAGCACCTTGGGTTCCAACAGCCGATCTACCTCGTCCGGCGCAAGCGTCTCATTATAGAAAATCTCCGAACGTTTCTGATCCTCTTTCGTCTGTCCACCCTCGAGGACACAGTCCTTGTACGGGAATACAAGTTCAACCTTTCCGGAAGTCGTAATCATATCGCCATTTTCGTCAATAAGACCAATCTTATTTTTGAAACGGGTATAGCTATCCGGTAAGAATTCACGGTTGTTAATCACCCATGCAAAGCCAACTTTGTCAAAAACAAAGACACCATCGACCTCGGTAAAAAAACGAGCTTTCGTCTCATCATTTGAAATAAGTAGATGTATCAGATCCTTATCCATCTGCATCGCCGCCTCATAGACAGAGTTACGCAGAAATGTTCCATTTTCAGCAAAAAATCTCTTGTCCTGTTTAAGAACATCAAGGACAGTGGCAAAAAAGTTCTTCATATCAATTCTCTCCATCTTCCATAAAAATTTCAGGTACGTTGTATCGCTTTTTCTAGAGGCTTCGGGCATGATTGTGGGTAAGTGGCCTATGCCGCTCCCACTGTTTTTTACAATTACTTAAACTTCCCACATTCCAAACACTGACAATGCCGCGTCAGTAAAAGAAATTTGAGAGAAAAAAAGGCGTAAAACTTACCTTTATCGAAGATAGATATAGAACAAAAAACATCCGAAAGGAGCTTTACGCTATGTCTATTCTATCATCAAATCATCCCGTTGAAAACCAGGTATCCAATTCGTGTAAGTGCATTTGTTTTAAATAAAAATGCGCCCCTCCGATAGAAGGGCGCTGCAATCAATATCCATTTACAATTCAATAACTTCAACAACCAGCTGCCGCGCCGTCAGGCACTCTCGACCGCGCCGCCCCGCTGACTGGTATTTACCGGCATTTCACTCACTTATCATTCTTACCGAGATCCTTCGCTCTGCTCAGGATGACAATGGACGGCGGGGCTTCCCAATCCCGGTCCCGATCCCTCCTCCCATGACTCCAAAGCATCCCTCACATTTTGCGATAACACACCGTTTCATACCCATCGGCTCTCAGCAGGAGACCCGGCATCCAGTCCGGTGTTCGTTCCATGATCCCTGTAATCTCTTCCACCGCCGTCCACTCTTTGCATTCCACAATCGCTTCGTCATGGATATGCATAGAAAAGGACAGAGTATCCCGAAAGATGACCTGGCTAGTAATTTCTACCTGAGTACATTTCCAATAATTAGAAAGAGTCACTGGATCCAACAAGATAGTCTAAGGAACAACCATAGTACCTGGCTAGTTTTATCAAATAATAGGATGGCATGTTATAGGGTTTCTTTTCATAAACTCCATATGTTAAATATGAAATACCAAGAACAGCTGCAATTTCCTTCTGTGTAAGACCTCTTTCTTTTCTTATTGATTTCAAGCGGAAATGTTCAGCGCAATACATTTGCATCTCTTCTGTATAGATACTGTTTTTAGCCACTTTGGAAACGCCCAGTTTCTTGCGGATCTTAATTACTTCCTTCATCGAAAGGCTGATACGATTATGCTGGCCTCTACTTCTTGGCTGGAAAACGTCCGTAACATGAAGAAGATAATCTACTGATGTTCTAAAGAGATATGCCAGAAGAATTAAGTCCTGAATTGTAAATCCCAGCTTATCCGGATGCAGCTCCTTCATACTATATGCAGAGGGAGAAATATTCAAGGCCTCGGCTACTGCTTTGCCTGTCATATCATAGTAAATCCGGGTTTCGCGAACACGCTTTGTATCTACTGCAAGTGGTACTTCTCGGCTTTTCCTATATGCTTCAGGCACATCTGTAAGCCCCAGCATGTAATCAATGGAGAGTCCTGACATTATAGACAGCTTAATAAACGGCTCCATGTTCATTTCGGTGGTTACACCTTTTTCGTAGTAAATATAAGTAACTTCAGGAACCTGAAGAATACGCCCCATAGCCGCCATATCAATATCTAAGTCCACGCGAATATCTTTTAATCTGATGCGATAATCCGGCTTTTCAGGAAACCTTGTGGATATGATTTTTCTTTGAAACCATCTTGGCACAGTCTCTCATCTCCATTCCAAATCACTTCTACCTGATCATATTATATAAAACTTTATGCATGAAGTGTTGTGCCGGTTTTAAAATGGCCAGCACTTCATCTATCGACATAAAATAGCGCTCTACTGCTATAGAGCGCTATTAAAATACATATCAGCTTAGCTTACATTTTCATATACCACCTCGTCTCATACCCATCGGCCCTCAGCAGCAGTCCCGGCATCCAGTCCGGTGTTCTTTCCATGATTCCTGTAATCTCTTCCGCCGGAGTCCCCTCCCTGCATTCCACGATCACTTCGTCATGGACATGGCCGCAGATGAAGTAGTCCCTGAGGTTATGCATGGCATAGGCCAGGATGTCCCTTGAAATGGCCTGGATGATGTTTTCCACAAATTTTGGGCCGTAGGATTCGATGCGGTTCCATTTCCGTTTGGTATCAAGGCCCATGTAGGTGATGGCTGTTTTTCCGTAGGTACTTCCAGCAAGGGCGGCGCCGGGATAGGCAAGGCGGCGGCCGGAGGGGAGGGCGATGAAGAGGGTGCCTTTTTTCATGTAGAAGGTGAGGGCTCCCACTCTGGTGATTCGGAGCTGCTCTATAGCTTCTCTCACGGCCCTGTCGATCTGCCACCAGTAGGAGGCGATATGGGGATTGGCATGGCGCCAGGATTTCACAAGGTTTGGCAGTTCTTCCTTTGTCAGTCCCATGTCCAGGGCGCCCATGGCCATGAGGGCTCCTTCTCCCCCGCCGTAGCCTAAAGCCAGTTCGGCGATTTTCCCTTTCTGACGGAGGTCGCTGTTGATCCCTCCTTTTACGACCGGTTTACTGAACATTTTTGACGCCGACTGAGCGTAGATATCCAGATTTCCGGCGAAAACTTCCAGACGCCACTTTTCCCTTGCCATGTAGGAAAGTACCCTGGCTTCGATGGATGAGAAATCGGAGACCATGAAGGTATAGCTTTTTCTTGCCACGAAGGCGGTGCGGATGAGCTGGGAGAGGGTGTCTGGAACGGAGCCATAGAGGAAATCCATTTTCTCATAGTCCCCTTCCATCACAAGGGAACGGGCCAGCAGGAGATCTTCCAGATGGTTCTGGGGAAGGTTCTGGAGCTGGATGTGCCGCCCCGCCCAGCGGCCGCTTCTGGCGGCGCCGTAGAAGCGGAACATGCCTCTGGCCCTTCCGTCATCACAGACTGTGTCAATCATGGCGCCGTACTTGGCAAGGGATGATTTCTGCACCTGTCCATAGAGCATGAGGGCCTCTTTGACTGCGCCTGTAGAAGAAGCAAGGAGCTTTGCCGTTTCCTTTTTCGTGAGGGAGTCCGCTTTCTGGCCCTTGGCTGAAAGCCATGCTTTCATCTGGCAGGGGGATTTGGGATTCAGAAGGCCCGTGAGGTGTTTCAACCGCGAAAGTAAATCCATGCCCGCCTTTTCGCCCATGGAAAGGGCCGCTTTCACAAAGGGAATGTCCACCGGAATGCCCCGGTCATTGATCCGCTGGTCTTCATGGTACTCTTCCCAAAGCGATGCAGGTGTCCGGAAAGAGGCAAAGGCTTTGCGCACTTTTATTTCCACTTCCACGTCCCGGCGGTTGTATTTCTTGAAAAGCGCCCATTCTTCCGGATAGTCCTCCGGCTTCCTTCTCCCTTCCGGCCCGGGCAGGGAGAAGAGCCCTATGAGGCGGCTCCCCTCGTCCATCTTCTTCTCTGAAAGCCCCAGCGCCTCGCCCAGATTCTTCAAGGAAAGGGGATATCCCAGAGATGCGGCAAGGACCTGTGAGCATTTCCAGCCCAGGGGATCCAGATACTTTCCCACCGTGTCTCTTTGCTTTCCGTAGGAAAGGAAATGGGACAGACAGTGTTCCCGAATATACCTTGACAGGCAAACTCTTTCAAAGGCGGCGTTGAAGGCCCATTTCGTCACCAGGGGATCCGTGAGGGCAAGCAGGATGTCATGGGGTATGCGCTCCCCCTTCGCCAGATCCACCACCTTCACTTCCCCGTCGTCCACGGCGTAGCCAAAGAGAAGAATGGTAAAATCCGGGTGCTCTGCATATTTGTATACCCCGCAGCAGGCAAGATCTATGGGACTGTAGGTTTCGATGTCGATTGTGAGTGTCATGTGAGTACCTTTTCTTTTGAGTAATCATAGTGCGTAAGTGGCTGGTGGCTTGTAGCTGGTAGCTGGTAACTAGCCACTAGCAACTAGCCACCAGCTACTAGCTACTAGCTACTATTTACTAGCTACTAGTATCCATCTCATGATAAAATCTGAAATAGATATGAGAATGAGTCATTGGCGTTTCTTTAAATTAGAAGTTTCATAGCACGTAAGTGGCTGGAATCAAGTGTCATGTGTGCTCCTTGCCGTTTAAGTCATTAATGCGTAAGTGGCTAGTAGCTTGTAGCTTGTAGCTAGGAACCAGAAACTAGCAACCAGCAACCAGATACTAGATACTAGCCACTAGATACTGCGCCGAAGGCGCTAAACAACCAGCCACTAGCCACCAGCCACCAGCTACTAATTATCAGGAGGTTCTATCATGGGCAGCTATCGCGATTTGCAGGTATTTCAACTTTCACGAAAATTAACTGTTCTCACCTATAAGCAGGTAGTATCTAAAATGCCTCCAAGTGAAATCTACGCATTATCATCCCAGATACGAAGAGCCGTCACATCCATTACTTTCAATATTGCAGAAGGATATGGAAGAAAGACGCTCAAGGACAGAATCCATTTCCTGTATATAGCCAGAGGCTCATTATATGAATTGGAAGCTCAACTGATTACCTGTATGGATTTAGGATATTTAAAACAGGAAGAAATGAAGGATGTCGTGCTTCTCCAGTCACAGGTTGCCAGAATGCTTGCAGGTTTAATCAGGGCAAACGAAATGGAATAGGGTTTGAGTCATTCGCAGCTCTTTGCATCGGTGTCATAGGCGTTGTAGTAGCTTGTAGCTTGTAGCTAGGAACCAGGAACCAGGAACTAGCAACTAGATACTAGCCACCAGCCACTAGCCACCAGCTACCAGCCACCATTCTCACCCAAAAATCTCATCTCCAAAATCTTCCTCCGGCGTGCTCCAGTTTCCAAGCGCCGGTCCGTCTGCCAGTTTCTGCAGATTATTCAATCCGCAGGCGATGCCCATTTTACCATCGTAGCTGAAGGCATAGAAGTGAATGGAGGCCCTGCCGTAGCAGCCGGAGTAGAAGCCGGATTTTTCGGTAATGCGGTTCAGGTTTTTGTCTACTATGCCCGGCGGTATGTCGCTTCTGGCGTTGAGGTAGTAGGCATGGCGATAGACGGTATCTTCCCTTTTGTCCATATCGCCGTCACGAAGCGGGAGGGTGAGGCTGGAAAGGGGCACAACCCTGCCATCGGCTCCTTTCAGTTTTTCCTCCCCCTGCCGGTAGGCCTCTGCTATGGCCTGCTCCACTTTGGAAAGAGTCTCTCCGTCTTCTTTGGGAATGATGAGGCAGATGGAGTATTTTGCCCTGTCTCCCTTAAACTTTCTGGGTTCCCACACGTTGGCATAGGAAAATCTTGTGTTCGGTCCTGTCACCACTTTCGTTAAGTCTTTCATCCATTCTTCTCCTTTTCATAATGCTTCTATCTTTCCTGCCAGCTCTTCATAGTGCTTCGGCGATACTTCCGTCAACTTTTTGGCTCCATACTCTGCCAGCAGGGATCTCACCTCGTCCCTTTTCCCCAGGTTCCATTTCTCCGCCATGAGCCGGCGCACATGGGCCATGGTGACTGGCGGCTTTTCTTCCTCTTTTTGGGTCATCATTTGGCGGATTTCCTTTTCCAACTCGTCAAGCTGTACGCGGATGACTGCAAGCTGGTCGAGTATATTCTGTATCATTTGTACTCCTTTCGTTGTTGTCATGTGAGGTTTTTGTGGCTAGTAGCTAGTAGCTAGTGACTAGTGACTGGTTCCTAGGTACTAGCTACTAGATACTAGCTACTAGATACTAGCTACTAGATACCAGCCACCAGCCCCATTCTGCCCCCATTCTGCCGGGAGATTTCTCCACTCCGCTTCGCTTCGGTCGAAATGACGATGTGGCGGCCACCCGACCTCGATCTCGATCCCGATCTCGATCCCGACCCCAGCCGCGCCATCAGGTGCGAGCTGCCAATGCCACTACCATCAGCCCCACCAGTCCCAGGGCCCCATTTCTTTCCCTTCTAAGGCTCTCCTGTTTTTTCTGCTCCTCTCTGGCGTACTCTTCGAAGGATTTCCTTACCGTCTCTAAGGCTTTCTTCCTCTCTTCCGATTGACTCTCCAAGGTCCTGAGCTGTTTCCTGAGCCTCTCTGACTGTTCTTTCTGTTTCCCCTTCTCTTCCAAGGCTCTGTCCAAGTCCGATTCCAGCCTGGAAAGCTCTGTTTCCGTGATCCGGTACGTTTTCTCCGAGGAAAATGGTGAGGCCGCATCCACCGGCAAAGCCCAGAAGAAAAGTAAGAAGAAGAGGCAGAAGGCGGCGGCACATTGTTTCATCATTCATCACCATCCGTCTTCTCCAGGATCCTGTTTCCGTCAAAGATCTGCCCTGCCACTTCCAGATGGTCCGTAAACTGCCAGATTCCCGCTTCCTTTACGGTGCATTCCTTCCACCACTGGGCCGCCCAGAGTGTATGTCCGGCAAATTCCGCCATTTTGATGTAGCTTTGAAGCCAGCTGGCGCTGGCATAGATTCCTGCCCGATAGCCCGCAGCCGCCGTTCCTTCACAGAAGGCGTGGCACATCCGGTTAATCACCCCCGGCCTTGGAAACTCCCTTCCCCGATAAGAATCTTCTTCCACATCCCAGAATACACCCAGAGGAAGATGTTTGGGCAGGAGACCGCAGCCCTTGAGGATGGAGAGAAGGAAATTCCTTTCCACCTCCAGCTCTCCCCCATGACGGGCATAGCCGAAGTGGTACACCCCCAGTTTCAGTCCCGCGTCATGGGCTCCATTCACGTTCTCATAAAACCGGCTGTCAAGATATGCGCTTCCGTAGCCTGCCCGGATGATGGCAAAACCTATGCCCTCTTCCGCAACTTTCTTCCAGTCGATTTCTCCATTGTGCTCTGATACATCGATACCAAGTTGAGTCATTTGTGCTCCTTTGCTTTTGATTCACTATCGATGAAAGGGTTGACGCGCCTGACGGCGCGAGGTTTGACGCTTCGCGAGAGTTCTAAAGTTTGACGGCCTTTCAGGCCGAGGGTTGTGGATAGCCGCCTCGCGGCAATGCTTATAAAGTCAGCGTTACGGGAATGCCTTCCGGTTACATAACCCATTCTAACCATAGCGATGCGTTAGCCACCTCCGGTGGCTTTTTTTCCCCGCCCGCCAGGACGGTTGTACGGTTTTATACAAACTGGCGGCGCAGCCGCCTACCACAACCCTCACAGCCGCAGGCTGTGTCAAACCTGAGAACCCTCAGGGCGTCAGCCCTGTCAAACCTCGGCCCCTCAGGGGCCGTTAAACCTTTTGCGCAGCCTGTCTGCCAGCTGCGCAAAGCTCCCCACTCCCGCTTCCGACAAATTTTCAATAATGGACAGGATTTCCGTTACGCTCATGTAACCTACGATGAAACTGGTCATCCAGGCCGGTGTGCCCAGGACACCGAATATCATATCGCAGGATGAAGCGGCCAGTGTGCAGAGAAGGTAGAGAAGAAGTTTATCCATTCCCTTTCTCATGTCGAAACTCCGGATCAGCCCTTTCCTTCTGGCCGAGGGTATGCCCCAGAGAGCTGCCGCCAGCGTCGCTTTTCCATTCCTTTCCGCCAGGCTTTTGAAGCTGATGGCTGTCCATCTTGTGAGGCAGTCAATCACCACCAGCAGGGCAAAACAGAGGAAGAGGACTGTTCTTGCATCCATGAGGAAAATCAGCAGCACCGTGCTTACGGTTTTCAAAGGGTATAAATCAATCAGTTTTTCAATGTGATCCATAAGACCTCCTTTGGGTATGTCATTTGGTATGACTAATTTTGTGAGTCATCACGATGAAGAATCTGGTGGCTTGTGGCTGGTATTTAGTGGCTGGTGGCTGGTTCCTAGGTACAGGCTACTAGATACTAGATACTAGCCACTAGCCACTGCGCCGTTAGGCGCTCCCAGCTACCAGTCACCAGTTACCCGGGCCGCCCCGCGGCCGTCATGGAGGGTGCCAGCACAAGGGCATGACTCTTAACAGCACCGGCCCATGGAACAAGCTCCTCGCGCGCGTGTATATATATCGTACATATGCCATTTACACCCCTCTTTTCTCTTTTATATCTCTATAGGTAATATCTTGTTCCACTTGTTCCATTGGCCTGTTTTACACGATGGTGACTGAGAAATCCGGTGGAACAAGCGGTGGAACAAGATGGGACAAGCTGGAACAACTTCATAAAATCACATAGGTGAAAATCTGTTCCTGTGGAACAAGCTGGAACGAGTTGGAACAAGCTGGAACAAGAATATATGGGAGCTTGTTCCAGTTGGTGATGCAGTGAGGCAGAGTGACACTGGGGGAAAAAAGGTTCAGAGGGAAAGGTTCTTAAGATGGATGGGCCTTCGGCCCAAGGGTTCTTAAGTTTGACGGGGCCTCTGGCCCCGAGGGTTGCGGATTGCCCTTCGGGCAATGAAGTTTTATGATTCTGCTTCGCAGAATGGAAAACCGCAAAACCTCGCTTCGCTCGTGGAAATGCACCCCTATCGGTGGCTGGCGCCACCACTTCCCCCGGAGGGGGAAGTTCTAGCGGCGCTATACAATGAGCTACTTAAGTTAGCACTAAAGAAAGCGGAGAGCAGACTTCCCCCTTCGGGGGAAGTACCGCCGCAGGCGGGGATAGGGGTGCATTTCCATCGCCGGAAGGGCGGTTTGCCTGTTTTCTTTCGCCCGTAAGGGCGGTTGTAAAGGTTTTATCATAATGGCGCCCCTTCTTTTTAAAAGGCGCCTACCGAGGCCTTTCCCCTGAGCGGAGCGATGCAACCTTTCTACACAACCCTTGGCACCGAGGGCCGACAGGCCCGATGGATGCCATACGCCCCTCTGCGCCGCAGGCGCAGGCCCCTACGGGAATACCGGAAAGCGCCGGTCCCGATGCCGATCCCGGTCCCGATCCCGGTCCCGATCCCGACCGCGCCAAAGGCGCCCCAGCCACCAGCCACTAGCCACCAGCAACCATTTTCCCTTACTCCTTCGCATAAAATCTCTGCCTCCCATAGGGTGTGCACTTCTTGCTGGCTGCTTTCTTCCATCCCTCCATTTTGCTCATGATGGAAGAAATGTCGTAGCTGTCCTGTTTCCTCATACGGGCAGGATCCAGCCCGAAGCATTCCGCGTAGATCTCCATATGGGTGACAGTATCCCTTACCATGGTGCCCGGTTCTTCCGGCAGGCCTTCTGCGCCGGAAAGGTAAAGCCTCCTTTCTGTTAAATCCATGGTGTCCCATTTCCTGGGCAGTTTGGTTTCCAGATATTTTTTGACCAGTCCTTCCCTGTCGTCTGTTTCCATGGCGGCCTGCTGCTGTTTCCGGGCAGCGGAAAGGAGTTCATTTTCAAGATACAGCGGTTCCCTGGCTTTCCATATGGTTATGGCCTCGGCCCAGATCTGGCAGATTTCATTCATCGTCAAATGCCAGGGCTTCTTCATGGTCGTTCCGCTGACCGCCACGGGCCAGAAGCGCCGGTTTCCTGTGACGTCACGCAAAAAGCCGTTTTCAGCGTTGGTGGTGCCCACGATGACGCACTGCCTTGGATGGCTTTCCACGGTAATGCCGTAGCTGGCCCGGTACTTGTCGTCCCTTCTGGAAATAAAGGATTTCACCGTTTCAATATCCGCTTTTTTCATGCCCGCCAGTTCTCCCAGTTCAAGGATAAAATAGCCCTGCAGTTTTTCCGCCGCCGCTTTATCCCGCATGTCCGTCAGAGTGAGACTGTCGGAAAACCATTGTCCCCCGAGGCGGGAAAAGAGGGTGGATTTACCGATCCCCTGGCTTCCGTTGATGATCAGGACGGAGTCAAATTTCACCCCCGGCTCATACACCCTGGCCACAGCGGCGGCCAGAGTTTTCTTTGTAACCGCCCTTGTGTATTCGCTGTCTTCTGCGCCCAGATAGTCCACCAGCAGCGTTTCCACCCGCTTTACTCCATCCCAGGGCGGCAGGGATGCGAAAAATTCCCTGATGGGATGAAACTGGCGCTCGCTGGCCACGGTAATGAGGGCGTCTTTGGATTTCATGGGCGCGTAAATGCCGTAATGGCTGGAAATATAGGAATTGAGCTGGGCCATGTCATTGTCCGACCAGCCCGGCTTGATCCGGGGCCATGGAAGGGAGCCTCTCACGTCTACGGAGTCCGTCAGAAGGTTGTAGGAAATGGGCCACAGCTTCTCATCCATGCGAAGAATGGTCAGAAAATTGGTAAGGCAGTTGTCCACGGTGCCGTCAGACCGGAATTTCAGCCTTGCCGTAAGGCTCTTCACTGTCCCTACTTTCGCTGCTATGGGCACAGGCACCTTGAAATCCTCTTCCGCTTCCCGGGCCTTCTCTTTCAAAATCTCTTCCCGAACCCTCTCATCCTTTTTAGCAAAGTCAATCATAGCCCTGTATGACGGCAGACGGTCCACCTGGGTGCCGGCGTCGGTATCGGCATCGAGATGTCCGAAACGGGTGAGCCGCACGGCGTCAAAGGCATTCAGAAGCCTTCCCGAAAGGGGATCCGTGGCATGGAAGGAATACATGAATTTCCCGTCATACACCACCAGCCCCGCCGATGAATCAGCGGGCTTATAGTCATAACGGCCCGGAATGGCCGATGGCTCATAAAGGTCAGAAAGGAAGGTACGGATTACATCGTCCATGGGCCAGGCACGGCAGAACGCGCCCACCAGTCCCCTCTTCCAATATGGGTCCTCTGCCTTCGCCACCGTCGCCGCCACTGCCTTTCCACCCGCCGATGGCCATGAAGAAAGGTCCGTCCAATCTTTGTACTCTGAAAGCACGTGATCCGGATCCAGCAGCTTCCTTTCCTGCCCTTCCGCCACATACTCCCCGTCCTTTGAAACGGATCCCCAGTACATCAAACGCTCCGGCTCAAAGGTGGTGGGGTCGAAAAGCTCCATGCCCAGTTTCTCCGCCACCTTCCGTGAAATGGCCCCGTATTCCGCAGCGCTCACATCACGAGAAAGAGGAATCACCAGACGAAGCCTGGGACTTTCAGGCCTGCTCTTGTGGGTAGAATAGAGAAAACAGGTACAGGAGAGCTTTCCCAGCACCTCCGAAATAACGCCGGGATGGCCATGATCCATATCAAGGGTCAGAAGCGAACGGCAGACCACGTGGGTTTTCTTTCTGAGGCCGTCCTTCAGAAAACCGCCTACAAAGCCGCCAACATCCTTCACATCCGCCTGCCGGGCCCTCGGCATCTGCCGGTACTCCGCCGCCGTTTCCCCCGTCCTCACAGGACGGCTCATCCGCTCCACCAGCTCATGCCAGGTCATAGACCGGTTTTCCCAAATTCTCACTTTACGGTTCGAAGCTAAGGCAATTTGATAGGATCTTTCCATGGTGATAACCTTTCTGTTGTAATACAGGAATCATTGAGAAATAAATAGAATATGAAAGGTAACATGCAGCAGGCAGAAACTGGAATCCAGCGGCATAGAACAGCAGCCGGACCCAATCACTCCCCAGTTATTGTGTCAGATGATATGACTACCTATCCCCCTTCCTTAACTCCCGCAGGAAAATCCTGCAAGTAACTGCAAGAAGAAGGAGAAGCAGAATCTGTCTTCGCCGTTTACCAACAAATCTGCTGAAGCAACCGAAGCATTTTGTACTGAATGTGTACATAGACCATCTCCTTTTCTGTTTTGTTGGAAAACATAACGGAAGCCTGAGGCGGCAGATCATTCCACAAAGCCTGAACTTCAAACCGCTCCGGCATTCCAAATACAATACAATGGAAGCAAAAATAACACGAAAAAAGGCTGGGCAACAATAGCCCAGCCTTTTAAACACTAGATAGCCAGGCATGCAAAAGAACGTTTCTGGTTGCAGCCAGCAAACATTATGCATGCGCAAATGTTAAATGTTAGTAAGACAGATATATCAGTTTCCACACCCCACTTATGGCAACTGATGCCGGAAACGGCGATAAACGGCAATCTTCAGTGCATTGGGGTATGAAACATTGTATTTATTTTAGCATATACATAAATGTTATGCAATAATAAAATTGAGTTTATCAAATATATTTTTCGTATAAATAAATACCATTTCCTCAATAAAAGTAGATAATAAATTTATACTTTAAACTGGTTAATGATATGAAATATATTTGAAATAAATCTCTATCCATTTACCTACTAACTCACAGATTGATACAAATACGGATATCATAAAATGGAATAACAAAAATTACCTTATTAAAAAACAGAACTGCCTTGAAATCTCTATCGGACGTCAGCAAATCTGGAAAGGTTTTATCTAAATGGCACCATTTAAAATTTAGGTTCCCTCCAAGCTCTTTGCTCCTATAAAATCCAAAAGCCGTCCCATCAGGGGACGGCTTCTGGGATCACCTCCTTAACCGTTATCACTCATATCATTAGTCAGTACACAGCGGATTCCAGCCAGCGGGTAATTGGTCATACCCACAATCGCCTTACCTGCATCCATCAGCTCCTGGTCAGTGGCATCCAGTTTGATATTGGAATAGTTCAGGCTTTTGATTTTTGCTGCTCCTGCAGATGTAAGGCCATCTTCTACACGAATCTGAAGTTTCAGGTCCGTAAGTTCCTTTGCAACAGCCATAGGTTACCTCCTTTCTTTATTCTTATACTCATGGGATATGATTTCTGTAGAGCCATTGGTGGGATTGATCTGGTGACTGGTGGCTAGTGGCTGGGGGGGG
>ULTZ01062823.1_pt1 | contig 20739 bp, 17 predicted proteins | sample 1957981 | NCBI WGS metagenome assembly ULTZ01 (sample SAMEA4835745, study PRJEB28245) | human gut metagenome | biome: gut microbiome; material: fecal sample | place: Denmark | collected 2008
TTAATAATATAAATGTGACGGTACAGTTAATACTTGCTCGGTATAAACTTGCTCGACGGTCGGATAATCTATAGTGAATGTCTTTTTTAAATCCTCAAAAAAAGCCATGAGGACTATGGGGGAAGTCCTGGAAGAAGGTATATATTCAGAGATTATAAATGTTCTTTTGGGTTGTTCTGGAAGAGTTAGATCAAATGAGATGATATGTCTTGTACCCCATTGCTCATTTTCTATTTCATTGGATTTTCTTTCAAAACTACCTTCTATAGCCTTGTCTCCAAACTTTTCTTGATAAACCAGTACTTTGCCTCTTGCAATTTCTGCATCCGTGTAGATAAATTTGTATCCTCCTCCTATCTTTACTGGTATTGTAGCTAATGCTTTTTCTTTAATTGTTTGTTTTTCAGAGTCTTTTAAGTCTCCTGTAAGAAGTATATCCTGTTTGCTTACAATGTAATTATCGGTGTAATAGTCTACTATTACATGAATGTCAAGTGTGTTTCCAGATTGATCTCTTACAGTAATAATCGCTTCACCTAATGCTAATGCTTTTATGGATATGTCGCAAGAAGAAATCATTTTGGTTTCTATAATTTCCGGTTTATCGCAGCTTATTTCATAATTCCCGTCTCCCCCTTGCAAAGGAAAAGAGTATGTCTGATTATTAGGATAGTTTAATTTTATATTTGCTGTTTCTCTATTTTTTAAGGAGATGGGAGCAAGTTCATCATTGCTGCACGATGAAATTACTAAAGAGCAAAGGAAAATAAGCACTGTGGCTAGCATACTGTTAAGTCTCATAGTTTGATCTTGTTTTATGTTCTACATAATTTAAATGAAGGATTAGATGATTTACTGCTTGGCAATTAGAAATTTATTTTTTTTCTTGAGTTTGTCCAGACTGTGGATAAAATGTGGGAATACAAAATGAAAAATCCCTCTTTCTTCTAAAGAAAAAGAGGGATTATAGTTGAGTTTCTTGTTTCTGATTTTTATTTGGCGAAACTTACCGCACGTGTTTCGCGGATGACTGTAATCTTCACTTGTCCCGGATAAGTCATTTCGTCTTGAATCTTTTTCGCAATTTCACCGGATAAACTTTCAGTCTGTTTGTCGTCAATCTTGTCGGCACCTACAATCACACGTAATTCGCGGCCAGCTTGGATAGCATAGGTTTTTGTTACCCCTGGATAAGACATGGCTAATTGTTCTAGATCGTTCAAACGCTTGATATAAGCTTCTACGATTTCACGACGAGCGCCTGGACGTGCGCCTGAAATGGCATCACATACCTGTACGATGGGAGCCAGCAGGCTAGTCATTTCAGTTTCGTCATGGTGAGCACCGATAGCATTACATATGTCTGGTTTCTCTTTATATTTTTCGGCTATCTTCATGCCTAACAATGCGTGCGGCAATTCCGGTTCTTCATCAGGTACTTTACCTATATCATGCAGTAATCCAGCACGTTTTGCTTTTTTAGGATTCAAACCTAGTTCAGAAGCCATCACAGCGCAAAGATTGGCTGTTTCACGAGCATGTTGTAGAAGGTTCTGACCGTATGAGGACCGATATTTCATCTTACCGATAATACGGATCAATTCAGGGTGCAGGCCATGAATACCTAAATCAATAGTGGTACGTTTACCGGTTTCAATAATTTCTTCTTCTACCTGTTTGCGTACTTTAGCTACCACTTCTTCAATGCGTGCCGGGTGGATACGTCCATCTGTAACCAGTTGGTGTAATGCTAAGCGGGCAATTTCGCGGCGTACAGGGTCAAACGCTGAAAGTACAATAGCCTCGGGTGTGTCATCTACAACGATTTCGACACCGGTTGCTGCTTCTAAAGCCCGGATATTACGCCCTTCACGGCCGATGATGCGTCCCTTTATTTCGTCCGATTCAATATGGAATACGGTTACAGAGTTTTCGATAGCAGTTTCTGTGGCTACTCGTTGGATAGACTGGATAACGATACGTTTAGCTTCTTTATTAGCTGTTAATTTGGCGTCGTCCATAATGTCGTTAATATAGGAAGCAGCCTGTGTTTTCGCTTCTTCTTTCAAAGATTCAATCAGGCGTTCTTTGGCCTCCTCAGCAGAAAGACCGGAAAGAGCTTCCAGTTTTTCACGTTCTTGCATTTGTAATTTATCCAGTTCATCCTTTTTCTTGTCTATGATGACAATTTGAGCTTCTAGATTTTCTTTGATAGCTTCCGCTTCTGTACGTTTGCGTTGAACCTCTTCCTGTTTTTGGTTCAACATCAGTTCGCGTTGTTTTAATTTATTTTCGGCTTGCTGAATCTTTTGGTTACGTAGGGCGACTTCTTTTTCCAGATCAGCTTTTTTGTTCAGGAATTTTTCTTTTACTTCCAAAAGCTTGTTCTTTTTAATTACTTCAGCTTCCGTCTGTGCCTCTTTGATGATGATGTCATACTTAGATTTCAGGCCATATCTGAAAAGCATGTATGATAGGCCACCACCTACAGCGAAACACACAATTGCTATTATTACCGTTGTTATCATTGTTATTAATTTATATATAAATAAAAAACGCACAATCTATCTGTTAAGAACCCTTCTCTTAACAGTATAGCTGTGCGTGAATATCTTCAATTCTAAACGATTACTCTCTGTTACTGATTTGTTTTTCTATCTCTTTGGTCAGCTCCTTCAATTTTTCCTGATAAGGTGCAGTATTATTCCTGTCTTTCATAGAAATATTTTCAAAAGCTAACTCCAGCGCAGCCATTGCCCAATGCCTTGCGGGGCTGAAATCAGGGTAATAACTACGGTATTTGTTTAGTTTATTGTCAATCTGTTTGGCAGCGTCCCTGTATAACTGTTCATCTTCACGACGGATGGTCATCGGGTATCGTTCGTTGTCAATCAGTAGATGTATCTTCATCATATCGTCCATAATACTATCGTTTTATTGTCCAACTTTTTTTATTCGTTTAATAAAGCGATGCATTTGTCGACCTCACGCACAAGCCTTGACAACCGTTGTTTTGTATCATTGATGTCTTTATCATGAATACTGATTGTCCTCGCCATTTTCAAATTGGTATACCTTACTTCTAATTCTTTCCGGCTATTTTCCAATCGTCTTACTTCCTCGTTTTTTTCAGTGAGAAGTTGCTTTAACTGTGCATTTTCATGTTTCAATTCATCATGCAAATACATAAAATGCCTCAGTCTTGCCTCGAAAGTATTTAATAGCTTTTTGTCTTCTTCAGTCATTTTATACCAAAATTGTACACAAATATAAAGGATTGGAAGCAAACACGAAAATATTTCGTCCTAAATTTATCGTTTGTCGTTTAAAAAACTTTTTTAACGTCTTTATTAGCTGTTTTTCCCGTGCTGTTCGAATATGATCTTTTTACTATTACATATGTCTGTTGAGGATTGTCTATCGTTTTAATGTTTTATAGGACAAGATGTGCCAGGTAGTACCGATTGCAATAATCAGAAACAGGATTCTTGCCCAAATGTAGGGTAGTGTCCAGATGGCGCAATAGCTTAGGGTAATCCATATTAATGATACGGAAATGATTTTGGCATGTAAAGGTATTGCTTTATGCTCGCGGAAATTGCGGATGTAGCTTCCTAAATATTTTTGTTGGATGAGCCAATGATACCAGCGTGGTGAACTGCGGAAATACATGGCGGCTGTCAGTAATAAAAAGGGGGTGGTAGGCAGTAAAGGAAGAAATATGCCGATAATGCCTAGTATGAGTGAGGTTGTTCCTACAATGGTATATAGTATTTTCATAGGTGCAAATATAGACCAAAAAACAAAAAAATACAGTGTCCTTTTTATATTATTCTTTTTTATGGTGTATCTTTGCGTCCTGTAGCACCGAGGTGACATTAGGTGTGAGTTCTTTCTTATTATAATTGAATGCTATGTATACAGTAATTAAACGAATGGAAATTTCAGCTTCCCATAGCTTGAAGCTGTCGTATAGAAGTAAATGTGAGAATTTGCACGGTCACAATTGGATTATTACCGTTTATTGTCGTTCCGAGGTTTTGAACGAGGATGGTATGGTGGTGGATTTCACGCATATCAAGGAAACGGTGATGGGGCGTTTGGATCACCGGAATTTGAATGAGGTTGTTTCTTTTAATCCTACAGCTGAAAATATTGCACGCTGGGTATGTGAGCAAATTCCCACTTGTTTCAAGGTTGAAGTTCGCGAGTCAGAAGGAAATACCGTTATCTATGAGAAGGATTAATGAAATATTTTACAGCTTACAGGGGGAGGGGTATCATACTGGAATACCTGCCGTTTTTGTACGTTTTTCCGGATGCAATTTGAGATGTCCTTTTTGCGATACTCAGCATGAAGAAGGTACATTGATGAGTGATGAGGATATTGTGATGGAAGTGGCAAAATATTCGACCCAGATAGTAATACTGACTGGTGGTGAGCCAGGATTGTGGATTGATGAAAAGTTAGTTGATGCATTGCATCATGAAGGGAAGTATGTTTGTATTGAGACAAACGGCACTTGTCTGCTGCCTGAAAATATAGATTGGGTTACTTGTTCCCCTAAAGAAGGGGCGAAAATAAATCTAGATCGTATAGATGAGGTGAAAGTGGTTTATGTGGGACAAGATGTTTCTGCTTATTTGGATTTGTCTGCCAGTCATTATTTTTTGCAGCCTTGTTCTTGTGCTAATACAGAAGAAGTGATTGCTTACATTTTGCAACATCCAGAGTGGCGGTTGAGCCTACAAACTCATAAACTTTTGCAAATTCCTTAAGAAAGTAGAAGATATAAAAAAAGATTATCCAATGGCGTGGCATTGAATAATCTTTTTTGCACGGGAGGAGAGGCTCGAACTCCCGACACCCGGTTTTGGAGACCGGTGCTCTACCAACTGAGCTACTCCCGTGTTTGCGGCTGCAAAGGTAGTGTAATATTTGGAATATACAAACCTATTTATGAAAAAATATTGTTCATTATTCGTTTAATAGGCCTAACTCATTGAACATGACCCGGTATATTGCTGATTTTTTTTCAATGGGCAACGGGTAGGCACGGCTGGACGAAGGCATTCTGTATAATCGCATTGTCCGGTCTTCGAATTCGAAAGGTTCACTGGTTCCTACAACGGGTTCTTTTACCTTTATTTGTTCACGAATAATATCCGTTGCTTTTTGTCCTGTGGTTACAATGGCCTTGCACATTGGAATCTGCTTCAGTAGCAAACTGATATCTGTCTGTTCTACAACTTCCAGAAATTTGTCTGAGGCATTGTCCTGTAAACGGCGAACAGCTGAAGCGGTATCATAAAGTGCGATGCCTTTTTTGTTCAAAAGATCAATAATACGTTCCTTGTCAAATACTTTTTTGTCAGGATTCAGAAAGTGGTCTTTGTTTTGGAAAAATATTATTCCAAAAATACGCCACATATCATTTTGCAGATTGGGATAAAAGAATTCCATGCTCCATCGTTTCTTTTGTGGGGGAAAACTGCCTAACATCAGTAGTTTGGCGTTAACCGGTAAAAAAGGCTCTAATGGATGTTCTTCTATATTTAATAAGGATTTCATAAAATCTTTAATGATTATTCTTTTGGCTTTGGTTCTTTTTTAGCCAGTAATACAATGTTATACACATATTCCGTCATCCAGTTTTCAGAATATCCTAAGGCTTGTTTGTATTTACGGATGGCAACACAGGTCTTGTGTACGCTTTCGTCTTTCCAGTCGGTCTTGGTCATGATATCATGAATTGTTTTCTCGGTCATGTTACGTAACATTTTTTTCATTACGCTGGGCATACGGAATTTCCATTGCATCAAATTACCTATCAGCATCATCAAGTCATTGCTGAATCCTTGGAACATAAAAAGATAAGTCTTGACATCATTTACATTCTTGCAATTCTTTTTTATAGAACCGTCAATTTCTTTAAAGAAATCATCACTTAGACCATAAAGTTCTACTAACATCTTTTTGCAGCGTGATTTCTCAGCAATTCCCAACTTGTTGTTTTGGGTCGGTATTTTAAGGGTGCGTTTGAAAACTGCCATGTCTGGCAAAAAATTAATATTTGTGATACCTATGTTGCAGGCCATTACAGACTGATAATATACACGGATTAGTGTCATGAAGTCTTCCATACCACCTATGCGGCTTGTATCTTCTCCTTCTGTCTGTTTTTTACCAAATAATTTTGAAAATATGCTCATTGTGTTCTTAAATTATATTGTTTTCCTGTCTGCAAAGATAGCGATAAAAACTGAAACATTTTTGATTAAAATCCTTTTGTTTTACTATTTATCATTTTTATTGAATGGTTGATGCCGGGGGGATTGCTTTGTGTTACCAGCATTCCAACTCATTTTCAATATCTTTCATTCTGTCTTTGGTGAAAACTGGATTTTTGACCCCGTTACGTTTCTGAATTCGATAGTCTTCCAATAGACGGAATGCATATTTCCCTAGTAAAGTAATGGCTATCAAGTTACAGATAGTCATAAATCCCATTGCCATATCGGCCAGGCTCCATGCCAGTTCCAGACTGGCCAATGCCCCAAACATAACCATTCCTCCCACTGCTATACGATAAATGGGGATAGCCCATTTCCGATGAGTTATGTAACGTACATTGGCTTCACCGTAATAATAATTTCCCAAAATGCTGCTATAGGCGAAAAACAGAATTGCCACCGCCACATAAATAGTTCCGATGTTGCCTATTTCATTATTCAGTGCCATTTGAGTAAGTTTTATTCCATTGGCTTCTTTTGTGGAGGCTACTCCGCTGAAAAGAATGATGAAAGCAGTGCAGGTACATATGACAAGTGTATCGGTAAAAACTCCCAATGTCTGAATTAATCCTTGTTTTACAGGATGGGTAACATCGGCACTTGCCGCTACATTGGGTGCGGAACCCATACCGGCCTCATTGCTGAATAATCCACGTTTGATTCCTTGCATTAATGCCATGCCTATACCTCCGCTTAATGCCTGTTCCCAGCCAAAGGCATTCGCTATAATCAATTCAATAACTTCTGGCAAATGCTTTGCATTTACAATTACGATGAAAAGGGATAAAAAGATGTATCCCAATGCCATGACAGGAACAATAATGCTACTTACTTTAGCAATACGCTGAATGCCTCCGAAGATGATAATTAATGTGAGCGAGGTCAGTATCACTCCCATTAGGCTGGGAGGAATATTGAATGCTTCTTCGAAAGCGGCACAAATGGTATTGCTTTGTACTGAATTAAAAGCAAATCCAAAAGTAAAGATAAGCAAAAAGGCAAACAAAACTCCCATCCACGGCTGTTTTAATCCTTTTTTCATGTAATAAGCTGGCCCGCCAACGAAAGAATTATGTCCGTGTACTTTATATAATTGGGCCAATGTGGACTCAATAAAAGCGCTGCTGGCCCCAAAAAGAGCAATTACCCACATCCAGAAAACTGCACCCGGACCACCCAAAGTAATGGCGGTGGCGACTCCTGCCAAATTGCCTGTTCCTATGCGGCTAGCTATGGAAACGGCAAAAGCTTGAAAAGAGGAAATATGGTGTTCGCGACCTTCTGTCTTGCCTGTAGAATCACCTAATAGACGTATCATTTCTCTTATCATGCGGAATTGTACGAAATTTGTTTTAAAAGTAAACCAAAATGCACATCCTAACAGCATGATGATCAAAATATAAGTCCAAAGCACATCATTCACTCTGCTGATTAATAGGGTCAGTATATCCATTTTACTTATTCCTTGTTTAATTTAAAATAGAACTTATGTCCATGGAAAACAAGTTCCACTAGACCAAAACGGATAAAGTCTGCTAATAGTTCACAAGTTGTCTTGTGGTTTAACCTGCAAAGTTTGCAACATTGATTTAATGAAAGTTTCTCTTTTTCTTTCAAGGCATCCAGTAACCGTTGCTCTCTTTCGGTAAATGTTACAAGTGCTCCTTCAGGTTTCTTGCTGTGTTGCCACATCTTTAGATGGACGGGAGTGGCAGTATGTTTTCGTCTTTGATGCGGATATAGGCCCATGGCTTATTCGTTTCATCTAGGGCATATACAGGTTTAGAAACCGTTTCGTTAATACGTATTTCCAATACAGTCTTTCCTTCTACCTTGTAAGTCTGCGTTTCCAGTTCTACTTTGGGCTTGCAATACATGGTTGCTGCTGCTTCTATCATATATATTTCTTCGTCAGAGCGGACTCCTGCTATTTTGCCATTGTCCTTTACTCCTATTAACAGCCTGCCGCCCTCGGTATTGGCGAATGCGGAAAGGCTACGGGCTATTTTGCGTGCGTCCGAAATCTCGAATTTGAAATCCTGATGACAGTGTTCTCCCTCCGAGACAAGCTGTCGTATGTATTGTGTATCCGTTAATGCTTTCATTTCAATTGCAAAAATAGGAAAAATGAAACATATTGTGGGTATCGAATGATAAAAAAGCCGATATTAGTTTGTCTGTTATCAAGCTTTTTGCTTCATTTGCAGTGGAATAAAAATAATTAGCCTTTAAAATCTATGGGAATAAGAAAAAAATGTTTGATCATTACATTATTATGCTTTTCTAGTCTGATGCATGCAAGTGAATTCATGTTTAAACATTTGGAGGTGAAAGATGGTCTGTCAAACAATCAAGTCCTTGATATATTTAAAGATTCCGAAGGTTTTATGTGGTTTGCCACAGCTTCCGGTTTAAATCGGTATGACGGGTGCCAGATGACTTTGTTTCGTAGTAATAATGCTGATCCGGCTTCTTTACCTGATAATTATATCAAAAGCATACAAGAAGATTATAAAGGAAATTTATGGATTCTTACCGGTGTGGGTTATGTCATTTACAACTCGGAATCAGAAACATTTGATAGGGAGGTGCATGCATGGCTATGTGAAGTCGGTATTGACGGAACTCCAGCATTAGTATATATAGACCATAATAAAAATATGTGGTTTTATATAAAAGGAAAAGGCTGTTATTTGTACATTCCGGAATCTCAATTACTGTATCCGCTTTTGTTTAATACTCATCAGTTGCCAGAAGGTGATATTACGGACATTGTAGAATGTAGCAAGGGAATCTTGTTGGTATATAATACCGGAAGACTTGTTTGTTTGGATACTCGGACAAATGAGATTAAATGGCAGCAGGATGATTTGGTTGGGGAATTGGGAACTGACAAGCAGGGAATTTTCACTCTGTTTGTAGATCGTGATAATGATATATGGATGTACAGTCCGCTTGGAATATGGGTTTATAATCCGGAACAGGAAAAGTGGCTGTCTTGGCTGACAAATATTATCAAGCGTCGGTCTCATAACATGGTCCGTGCTGTATCACAGGATAAGCAGGGGCGTATATGGATAGGAACAGATCAGGATGGCATTGATATATTGGATAAGAAGACAGGGGAAGTGAGGCAGTTGCGGAACAAGGCAGGTGATGAACGTAGTTTGCAAAATAATACAGTAATGGTTCTATACGAGGATTCCAGTGAAACTATGTGGGTGGGGACTTATAAAAAAGGAATTTCCTATTTTAATGAGTGTGCTTTTAAATTTGGTGCAGAGTATATAGGAGATATTAGTTGCATTGAAGAAGACAAAGAGGGGTATGTGTGGCTGGGTACCAACGATGTCGGTATCATATATTGGAATTCCGTGACTGGCAACTGGGCTGCTTTTCCACAGAAAGGTATGGATAAACTCACTACTGATGCCATTGTTTGCATTTTGAAAGCCGATGATGGGAAACTTTGGATTGGTACTTTTGGGGGAGGCTTGATTTGTTATGATAACGGTCGTATTATTCATTATAAAAAAAACATACCGGAACGGCAAAATTCTTTGGCTCATAATAATGTATTGGCTTTGGCTGAAGATAAGCAGGGGATTATATGGATAGGTACATTGGGTGGGGGAGTGCAGAGTTTGAATCCCAAGACGGGTTTGTTCACCACTTATAATACAACTTCGGCCGGCTTGATATCCGATTATGTTTCCTCTTTGTGTATGGGAAAAGAGGGCTCTTTGTGGATTGGTACCGCTCAGGGACTTTCGGAATTGGATATTGAAACTAAAAAAGTGGTTAATCTGGAAGGTACTAAATCTGGTAAGGAATATTTTTCAGATCAGAATATAAGTCAGGTGTATGAGGATAGCCGTGGATTGATATGGATTGGTACATGTGAGGGGCTGAATGTTTATAATCCCAAAACGGATGAACTGATTATATTAGGAGTGGAGCAAGGAGTTTCCAGCCCTATCATTTCTGGAATAGTAGAAGATGGTAATGAAAATATATGGGTGACTACAGCACGTGGAATAACTAATGTCATACCGGCAGTAGATTTAAAAACAGGGCGCTATATTTTTCATAGTTGTGTTTATGATGACAAAGATGGTTTGCAAAATAGTGGGTTCAACCTGCGTTCCATTAAAAAATTGTCTTCTGGAGAAATTCTTATGGGAGGGCTGTATGGTATTAACCGCTTCCGTCCGGATGATATAAAATACAATAAAAAACGTCCCAGCGTGATGTTTACCCGTTTGTTCTTGTTCAATGAAGAAGTAGGGGTGGGTGAGGAATATGAAGGCAGGGTGATTTTGGATAAGGCGTTGAACAAGGTAGATCAGATAAAATTGAGTTATGAACAGAATATGTTCAGTGTACAATTTGCTTCTGATAACTATATTTTGCCGGAAAAAACGGAGTATGCTTATAAACTGGAAGGTTTCAATGAGGGTTGGATGACTACTGCCTTTGGCAAAGTGACTTATACTAATCTAGCTCCCGGAACTTATATGCTGAAGGTGAAAGCAGTCAACAGTGACGGATATGGTGGAGATGAAGAAGCTTCATTGAAAATTGTTATCTATCCTCCTTTTTGGCGTTCCGTTTGGGCATATGTTGTTTATAGCCTTTTGTTGGTTGCTGTATTGATATTGGGACGCTATTGGATTCTGCGTGGAGAACGGGATAAATTTAAAAAACAGCAAATAAAGCAAGAAATAGAGAGGAATCAGGAGAAGGCAGATATGAAATTGAAGTTCTTCACTCATGTCGGCCACGAATTACGTACTCCGCTCACTCTTATTATCTCACCGTTGGAAACGCTGATGAAGGAATATCAATCGGATGCTGCTCTGATGGATAAATTGAATATAGTGCAACGCAATGCATTAAGGTTGTTGAATCTTGTAAATCGGTTGTTGGATTTTAGGAAAATTGATGTGAATGGATATTATTTAAGTCTGTCTGATGATGATATCATCTCTTGTATTCATACGATTTGTGATTCTTTTATCTCTTTGTCTGAAAAGAAAGATATTTCTCTCATTTTTCATTCAGCAGTTCCTTCGTTGAATATGTTGTTTGATGGGGATAAAATGAGGGAAGTGATGATGAATCTGCTTTCCAATGCTTTAAAATTTACTTGCAATGGTGGACGAGTTGATGTGTCTGTCGGTTTAGTAGAAGGACAGGATTCTCGGAAAATGCTGGAAATCAGAGTGGCTGATACAGGTGTCGGCATTAAAGAAGAAAACAGAGAACGCATTTTCGAACGTTTTTATCAAGTGGATAATCCGGATATGAATATCTCAGATGGCGGAGGTGGTCTAAATATTGTACGTGATTTTGTCACACTTCACGATGGCACGGTGAACGTAATGGATAATACTCCTGTCGGTTGTGTTTTTGTTATCCATATCCCAGTAAAGCGTTCCGAGAGTAAACCGACGAAGATAGAACAGGTGCAAGTTACAGATAAGCCGGTAGAAGACATTTCCACACTTCAGATTCCGGAGTTTTATATGGCGTCTAATGCCGGGGAGGAATCGGAAGAAGAACCAAACCATATAATAACAATAGAAGGACTGGAGGAGGATATCCGAAGATTAGAATCTGGTAATACGGAAGAAATTGCAGAAGAAAAAAACATAGAAACAATCTCAGCCGTTGCTCCACAAAGAGCAACGGTGATTCAATTGATTGAGGGTGAGGATAATGAGATGATAACTCATATTATTCCACCGGAGGAGTTGCCGGAAATGGTGACTGCTGTTCCTGAAGAAAAAAGTGAACAGAAGTTGAAAACGGTTTGGAATCATGCTTATATTGATTTCAAACCTAGTGGGACTGCCATAACTTCGATGGATGAAAAACTGATAAATCATGCTGTGAAATATGTAGAAGACAATATTGCACGCAGTGATTTGTCTGTAGAAGAGTTAAGCAAGGAATTAGGGATGAGCCGCGTTCATTTATATAAAAAGTTATTGGCTATTACCGGTAAGACTCCTATCGAGTTTATTCGTATAATTCGTTTACAGCGGGCTGCCCAATTACTCCGTGGAAGTCAACAGAATATTTCAGAAATAGCCTATCAGGTGGGCTTTAATAATCCGAAATATTTCAGTCGGTATTTTAAGGAAGAATTTGGTATACTACCTTCGGCTTTTCAATATAGACAAGGCAGATAGTTCTCAATTTTATAGTGTCATTTAAAGTGTGTATCGGAGTTTCGTCAACAGACATACGTTCTGTAACAGATTTCATCTATGAGTAAAAACAATTCCATTTTATTATTGTTTTTATTAGTAATAGTTATACATTAAAACCAATATAGAATGGAACATACAGTTATACATGACGAGAAAGTAGACCGTTTCGAAGTATTTGAATCGGGACAAATCGCCTATTTGCAATATGATGAAAAGAACGGAGTTTTGGATATCCTTCATACCATAGTTCCCCCACAGTTGGAAGGGCAGGGAATAGCTCAGGCTTTGACCGAGGCCGCTGTGAGATATGCTTCGGTTGTAGGGCTTAAAATACGTCCTACTTGTTCTTTTGCAAAAATGTTTTTTACCCGGCATACCCAATATAAAGACATGTTGGTGGAGTGAGAAATAAAATCAGACACGGATTGTATAAAATGCCGTGTCTGATTCGTTTTTAACTCTCTTATCTTTATATATATTTAATCACATTGTTTGTGGGTCATAATATCCAATACTAGTTTATCGGTTTCATTCATGCCTTGTGAACCAATTCTGGTCAGGTTGCGGATGCTGCGGTCCACATCATTGTCAATGATACCTTCTACAGAAGATACACATTTATGTTCCATCGCTAATATAGCTGAAAATACAGCAGTAGAAACACCGCTGCTTAATTTCAGAGCACAACTGGGCTTGGCTCCGTCACAAATCATACCTGTCAGGTTAGCGATCATATTCTGTACGGCAAAAGTGATTTGCTCGTAAGTGCCTCCCATCAAATAAGTGATACCACAGCTGGAACCTGTTGCAGCCACTACACAGCCGCATAGTGCAGACAGACGTCCCAAGCTTTGTTTGATGTAAATCGCTGTCAGGTGGCTAAGTGTCAGTGCGCGGATCAATTCTTCTTCTGATTTATGGTTATCTTCGGCATAGACTACTACCGGTAAAGTAGCTGTAATTCCTTGGTTCCCACTTCCTGAATTGCTCATGACAGGAATCATAGCTCCCGCCATACGTGCATCGCAAGCTGCCGAGGTATAAGAAAGGATGTGGGTAAATGTATTACTTCCCAATATTTGTTCTTCGCTTTTGCTGCTTTTCAGAATCTTGCCTAATTCGTGACCGTAGTTTCCTTTGAAAGAACGTTCTGCCGCTGCTTTATTCAAACGTTTGGTCTCAAGAATAAAACGAATTTCATCCAATGGTGTGGTGGTGGCAAAATCGTACACTTTCCGCAAGTTCAACTCCGGCTCTTTTGCATCCTCATTGCAGGTGGAGGTAGTTTGTTTGTTTAGTAAAACTTGGTTGTTTAGGGCCACATATATAAAATTGGTATGCCCGCAAGCAATAATGGCCGTCGCTGTATCACCATCAGCTTCACAGATAATTTCGATATATAACTTTTCTTCTATATTCTCTTTCAGCCCGATAGAGATAGCTTGTGAGTCAATTAGTTTTTTACCCTCTGCTACGGCGTCAGGAGTGCTGTCTTTTAAGACTTCCAATTGATATTCGGATTTTCCGATTAATGCCCCTAAGGCGATAGCGATAGGTAGCCCAATCATTCCTGTTCCCGGGATGCCTACTCCCATGGCGTTCTTAAGAATATTGGCGCTGAGTAAAGCTTTAATCCTTTCAGGTCTTTTACCTAGTGTTTCTGTTGCTTTTGCTACACAAAGGGCTACGGCTATGGGTTCTGTGCACCCGATAGCCGGAACGACCTCGCGATTTATAAGGGCAATGATTTGCTCTCTTTCTGGTTTGGCGATCATAGTAGATAATTATTAAGGGGTCTTGCAAAAATCTTTTTGAAAGTGTGTCAAAACTCGAATAAAACTATCGTTTCGTTTGTCTTTTCCTTTTTGTTGATTTTCAGAATATTTTTCATTAAAGAATATTCTGAATGAATAAAATGATAGGTTTATTTAGTTTTGACACTCCTTCGACTTTTGACACACTTTGGTTATTTTTTATAGTTTTGTAATCCGGTCTGGAGGAAATCAACATATTTGTCTATATCCTCATCATATGAATATGATTTATTCAATGGTTTTCCCTCATTGTCAATCAATACATAGAAAGGTTGTGCATTGGCACCGAATTTAGAGCGTTGCAGGTAACTCCATTTATCACCGATCGTGCGTAGTGTACGTTCCTTACCGTTCTCCATCACTTTGATGTGTTCGGGCAATGGAGTTTTGTTATCAACGAACAATGTAATCAGTACATAGTCCTCAGTCATCAACTTGTTTACTTTCGGATCAGTCCATACAGCAGCTTCCATTTTACGGCAATTTACACATCCGTAACCTGTAAAGTCAAGCATTACCGGTTTTCCGGTACGTTTTGCATATTCCATACCGGCATCGTAGTCATCAAACTGCGCATGTACTTCATTGGTGTATAAGTTGAAGTCTTGTGTATTCATGGGAGGAGCAAATGCGCTGACAGCTTTCAAAGGAGCACCCCATAAGCCCGGTACCATATATACAGCAAATGCAAGTGAGATAAGAGCCATAAAAAAACGGGCAACACCTACTTTATCATCATCATCATCGTGAGGGAATTTGATCTTACCCAGCAAATAGAAGCCTAGCAAAGCGAAAATCACAATCCACAAAGCAAGGAATGTTTCACGGTCTAGAATTCCCCATCCATAAGCCAAGTCAGCAACCGACAGGAATTTCAAAGCAAATGCGAGCTCAAGGAAACCTAATACTACTTTAATTACATTCATCCAACCACCGGATTTAGGCATGGATTTCAGCCAAGACGGGAACATGGCAAACAGTGTGAATGGCAACGCTAATGCAAGAGCAAAACCTAACATGCCGATAGCAGGGGCAACTACACTACCTGTAGTGGAAACTTCTACCAACAAAAAGCCGATGATAGGACCTGTGCATGAGAATGAAACCAAAGATAGGGTGAATGCCATCAGGAAGATACTTAACAAACCACTGGTCTGTTCCGCTTTACTGTCTACTGCATTACTCCATTTTGAAGGAAGAGTAAGTTCGAATGCTCCAAAGAAAGAGGCTGCAAACACAATTAGCATCAAGCAGAAGAATATGTTAAAAATAGCATTTGTGGAAAGTGCATTCAAGGCACTGGCACCGAATATCAAGGTTATGGCAAGACCTAATAATACATAGATCACTACGATAGAAGTACCATATGTCCATGCATCACGGATTCCTTTCTTTTTGTCTTTACTACGTTTTAAAAAGAAACTTACCGTCATTGGGATGATAGGCCATACACAGGGCGTAAATAAGGCAAGTAATCCACCGATAAACCCGGCAAAGAAGATGTAAATCCATGAACGGTCTTGTTGTGATGTCGTTTCGCCAAATGCGTTCAGCTCTTGGATAACCGGAGTCCAATAATCTTGGACAGCAGTGTCATTGCCGATCAGGGCGGCAGTTGTAGCACTATCTGTTGCGGTAGTTGCAGTAGCTGTTTCCGCTACAGGAGCTTCCGTTATGGCTGTTTCTGTTTTTGCGGGTTCAGTAGTCTTGCTTGTAGTGACAGCGGCAACTCCTTTTCCGGAGAAAGAGAAAGAAACTTCAGTAGGAGGCAGACAGTTTTCATCGTTGCAGGCACCGAATTCCATATAACCTTCTATCATATAGGTAGCGCCCGTTATTTTTAGTTTCTGAATGAAAATGGCAGTGTTCTCAAAGTAACGTAATTTCATTTCAAACACCTTGTCGAAGTTTTCAATTTCTTTACCTTGTGGAGTGAGCTTTCCTACTAATTCTACTCCTTCTATCTTGTCTACGTTGAAAGTAGCGGAGATAGGACCTCCCGAAGGAAGATCAGTGGAATAAACGTGCCATCCGGCATCAATCTTACCAGTGAATACTATTTGTGCTTCCGTATCGGAAATCGTCTTTAACTCGGTTTTGAATTGTACCGGATCTTGAATCTGGGCAACTGCCGGAAGCAATGCCATAACGATTAAGAGGCAACTTAAAAAAAACTTCTTTTTCATTACGTATTATTTAAATTTGGATTAATGTTCATACCGCAAAGTAAGGGATAATATCTTAGATATACCTCTTTATACCTATATTAATATCGGCAATTGCTGTTTTCAGAATAAAAAAAAGAGCAAAAAGATAACCTATTGCTCTTTTTGAAGTTCCATAACTTTGTTCCTATATTGGGAGGGAGTCATTCCCACTGAGGATTGGAAAAGGTTATAAAAGGTGGAAATGGAGTTAAATCCCAGCTCTGTAGAAATGGCTTTCAGCGGAGTTTCGTTATTGGGGTCGGATAATAGACGGATAGCTTCTTCAATACGGAAACGGTTTACATAATGAGTGAAGGATAGTTTGGATTGTTCATTGATGATACGTGATAGATAAGTACGGTTAGTTCCTAATATTTCTGCTACTTTGTCTTTTGTTATAAAATTGTCTTTGTAAATTTTTTCTTCTCTCATAATACGCTCTAATGTACGGAAAAGTTCTAAACTTTTCTCGTCGGTGAGTGAGGAGGAAGCATATTTTTCGGAAGTAGAAACCATGGAGGGGGCATTGGTCTCCAATTCTTTTATACGGCGATGCAGTTCCGTTTCTCTTTTGATTGCTTCTTGATTTTGCTTGACTATACTTAAATAAAGTTTGTTTTTACGGTGGTAGAGGTAATAAAGCAATCCTAGAACAATCACAATGATAATAAGAATAAATGTCTGTTGTTGTATACGCTGTTCTTTCTGCATTACATCCAGTTTGCTTTGTTTTATCAAATTTTCCTGCCGCTCAGAGTCGTATTTGAATCGCATTTCACTTAAATCTCTTTCTTTGTCCTTGTTGAAAAGACTGTCGTTTTCCAAACGGAATATTTTATAATATTTCAGTGCGTCATGATATTGGTGCAATTGCTCATAGCAGGTGGACAGATTTTCGTATAGTTCATTGCGATGGATGGCGTTGACGCGTGCATAAGAAATAGCTATTCCTTGTTTTAACAATAAAATAGCTTCTAGTTGTTTGTTTTGCTGCATTAGTATACGTGCATATCCCAAATGGGCATAGACAATAGAGGAAGTTTGTGCCGCCTGTTTGTCCTTCATGGCTTTTTTGTAATATTCCAAGGCCTGGGCATATTCACCCATATCATATAATATATTGCCAAAGAGATTGTAGGTATGGGCTTGGTCGTAGAAATCATTTTCCAGCATCAATGTTTCGGCTTCATGTATATATTTCATTGCTTCCTCATTCTGTTTCATTAAAAAATACATATAGGCAGAATTTACTGCACCGGAATAAATGATGTATGGATTACGCATACTGTGTCCTAATTCATAACATTCTAATGCGTATTTGATACCGGCTGTATCTTTTTTGAGGTAATAGATGTTTGCTAAATTGCCTAAAAGCAAAGCGTATTGTTGTTGGAAATTATTTTGTTGTGCCAACTGGATACCTTTATAAAGCCATCGTATGGCACGGTAATAATCGGTTTCAATATTTGCAGAGTAGAGTCCGAGACTACCATAGACGGAACAAAGGGTGGAGTCATTATTCAGTTTGGTTGCTAGTTCAAGAGAAAGGTTCAAGTTTTTTTTGGCTATTTTTTCCCGTCCGCTCATCATTTGTGCTTGTGCTTGGTAGATATATGAATAGAGTTGGAGTAGAGGATTTTTAGTCTTGTCCGCTACGTTTTTCATAATCTCGGCGTAAGTGATGGTTTTGGAATAATCTCCTTTATTTAAATAGTATTGGCATAGAAACTTTAATGCATCCCCGTTATCAGGTTCTTTCCTAATGATCTCCAACTGTTTCTCAAGGATGACGGGGCGCTTTTGTGCATGTACACAAAAGGATATTCCCAAAAGTAACAGTAAGAAAAGACATTTTAGTTTCATATGCTTTTTTTCGGTTGAGAGTGCAAATATAATAAAACCTTTAATTTTTCTTGTTCAAAAGTCTTGCATATTTAAAATAAAGTCGTACCTTTGCAACGCTTTCAACAAAAAGCACTTCTGAAAGGAAGTTTTGGAGAGGTGGCAGAGTGGTCGATTGCGGCGGTCTTGAAAACCGTTGTACCGCGAGGTACCCGGGGTTCGAATCCCTGTCTCTCCGCTGAACGTACCGGACAAAACCGGACAACGAACGGACAAGTCCCACAAATTCAATGATTTGTGGGACTTTTTTTATTCCCGTATGTCTGCCTTAAAGTACACCTTTTCGCCCCTTAAAGACAAAGTTCGTAACCTAACTCGTACCCCCGACAACTAAAAACAGGAAGGGGGTACAGATTGTCTAAAATTGGCGAAGTCTTGTCGCTATTTGGCTTGTCTGCATAAAGCTCATTTTGAGTGAATTAAAATAGTTTTGTAATCTAAAAAATGAGTTTATGAAAAGTACATTTTCCATCTGTTTTTATGTCAAGAAAGACAAGCAGAAAGCCAATGGCACGTACCCCCTTTTTGTGCGTATAACGGTGGATGGGGTTGCAAGTCGTTTTAATACAAAGTTGGATGTATCTCCTGATATATGGGATGCCAAAGCAGGAAAAGCAGTCGGACGCTCTGTGGAAGCTGGACGTATTAATCGAATGTTGAGTGACATAAATGCTTCACTGAATACCATTTATCATGAAATGCAACGGCGTGACAACTATGTTACTGCTGAAAAGGTGAAAAATGAGTTTCTGGGACACAGTGACAACCATGAAACTATCCTTGCCCTGTTTCAGAAACACAATGACGATGTGAAACAACTGATAGGTATTTCCAAAACAAAAGCCACTTATCAGAAATACGAAGTGACTAAACGGCATCTTACCGAGTTCATCCAACGCAAGTACCATCTTTCGGATATATCCATAAAGGAAATAACCCCGATGTTCATTACCGATTTTGAGTTGTATTTGCGTACAGCCTGCAAGTGCGGCTACAACACGACCGCCAAGTTCATGCAATTTTTCAAACGCATCATCATTATTGCCCGTAATAATGGCATATTGGAAAAAGACCCGTTTGCTAACTATAAAATCCGGTTGGAGAAAGTAGATAGGGGGTATCTGACAGAGGACGAGATAAAAATCATCCTCAAAAAGAAGATGGCTTCCGAGCGGCTGGAACACGTCAGGGACTTGTTTATCTTTTCCTGTTTCTGCGGGCTGGCATATAGCGATGTGGCAAATCTTCGAGAAGAAAATATCCGCAAGTCATTTGATGGCAGCCTATGGATAATGACTAAACGGCAGAAAACGAACACGGACGTGAATGTACCCTTGCTGGATATTCCCAAGATGATATTGAAGAAATACAAAGGCAAGCTGCCCAATGGCAAGATACTTCCCGTTATCAGCAACCAAAAGTTAAATGCGTACCTGAAAGAGATTGCCGATATTTGCGGAATTAAAAAGAATTTAACATTTCATCTTGCGCGGCATACGTTCGCCACGACCACCACGCTGGCAAAGGGCGTACCCATTGAAACAGTGTCTAAAATGTTGGGACATACAAACATTGAAACGACACAAATCTACGCCCGCATCACCAACAGCAAGATAAGTAATGATATGCAAGGGCTTGACCAGAAGTTTGTTGGCATCGAGAAGATTTACAAGGAAATCGCGTTATAATCTTTTAGGGGGTATCACAAAATGTGAGCCCCTTAATTGGCATAATTCTATTTTTCGTTACCTATGACGAACCGGAAACAAATAGGTAACGATTTCGGTAACGAAATGCTGCTTAATATACTGTATTTCAATAAGTAGTTTCCATTTATCTTGCGGGCAGTCCACCGGGCTACCCGCTTTTTTTATATCCTTTTCCTCCGGCACATTCCCCGAAACGCCAGCCGTGCGGGGCATGGCTGACTGTTTTTCGTGAAAAGAGCCTCCGGAAACCCGCACAAGCGTATCGAAAGACGGGCTTCCGACACCCTTGCCTTTCCCGCCCGCTTTGTAAAGTGTTCCCTATCAGATAAAATGGAACAAGAACTTTTATCCCGTTTCCCTTTCGGTAAACCCTCCCCTTACGCTGTCCCCCAGCCGGGAGGTCGTTTTTATCATTTCAATAGGCAAAGGTAGCTACGTGTCCTTACGAGCCGGAAAGGTCAAGCCGTAGGTTCGTGCAAAAAATCTTCCCTGCGACATTCGTTGCGAGGTATTTTTTGCCGAAACCTTGCCCGCTCTGGACACTTCGCAAACCTGCCTATGTGAAACGAAAACGACCGACCCGACCGGAAGACGC
>ULTZ01028553.1_pt1 | contig 20263 bp, 17 predicted proteins | sample 1957981 | NCBI WGS metagenome assembly ULTZ01 (sample SAMEA4835745, study PRJEB28245) | human gut metagenome | biome: gut microbiome; material: fecal sample | place: Denmark | collected 2008
AGGAGCATCACCCCGTAGAGCGCATCGAAGCAGTTCTCTATTTCCGGGACATCCCGACGGTCGCCCCGTGCACGTATCTCGACGATGTAGGGCAGCACGTGGTAGTAGTTTGCCCCGTAGGTCGGTATCTTCGGGGAACGCAGCAACCGCAGGTGCAGGTCGGTGAGCAGGATGATGATGTTCTTGTTGATTTGCAGGTGTCCGCTCTGCGCCACTCCCTCGCGGCGCATCATGTCGATGAGGTCTTCATACCACTGTGTGAGTTCCCGTTTCCGTTCCTCGTCGAGTTCATACGGACGGATGATGCTGTCCTTGATGCGTTCGATGTCAAGCCCGTTGGCACGTATCAAGTCTTCCACCTGCCACATGTAGAGCAGGTATTCTGCGATGTTGGATTCCTTGAGTTGTTTTGCAATGAACATAGTAGTGACGACACTTAATAAAGAGATTTACCCAACAGGGTGCCGAAGAATCCCGCCAGGGAGGCAACGATGACGATGCCGCCGATGACGCGGTTCAGAATCCAGATGCCGCGCAGGTTGAAGCGCGTGCGCACCTTGTTGACAAAATAGGTAATGCTGAACCACCACGTGATGGCTCCGGCAAAGATGGCCAGATAGCCCAGCGTCTGTTCATAGACCGGGATACCGGGCAGGACAAACGAGAATCGGGCGAAGAAGCCTATAAACAGGAATATAATCAGCGGATTGGAGAGGGTGACAAAGAAAGCGGTCACAAAGTTGTGCACCAGCGTTCCTTTGCTGGTCGACACCGGACGGAGGGCATGCACGGGATTGCTGCGGAAGGTGTAAAGCCCGAAAAAGAAAAGCATGATGCTCCCGATGAGTTGCAGGTAGAAGATGTTCGACGGACGTTGCAGGAAGTCATAGATGAACGACATGCCATAGCCTGTCATCAGACTGTACATGATGTCGCTCAATGCTGCTCCCACCCCGGTGACGAAGCCATACCAACGTCCCTTGTTCAGTGTACGCTGGATGCATAGCACTCCTACGGGTCCCAAGGGTGCGGATACGACCACACCGATGATGAACCCTTTGACCAGGAATTCAAGCAACGAGAACTGTTCTAACCAAGCGTAATGTAAATTCATGCTGCAAAGATGCGACTTTTTTGCCAAAGAGGGGACAGGATTTACATTCTTTTTTGAACTCCAACCGGGCATTGGTTTGCGCAAAGGTTCCCTTCCGTTCCACAAGGGCAAGCTTACCGGACATCTTGTCCGGCTCTGCCGGCAAGGGCTAATCCGAAGATGAGCGCACACGGAGAATGGAACTTATACGACCTTTTTGTGCTCCTACGCACAGCCTCCTTATAGCATTTGCAACCTCCTTCTGCACCAACCGACAACAAGGGACGACAAAGCCCAAACAACCGCAATAACACAATGCAAGCAAAACACTCCTTTTGCTTGACAGAATCAGCTAACACACCGTTTCCGGCTAACGCGTACTTTTGAAAAATCGGGCAAAGTAGGTTATTTTAAGAATATTCATGCGAAACGAATTGCATAAAAATGTAGAGGACGGGGCGAAAACGAATAATTATACCGCGAAACAATATTGTTTCACTCGTCAAACAATATTGTTTGGGAAGTCAAACACTTGTGTTTCGTGCGGCAAACAATATTGTTTCATCCGTCGAAGTCAACTATTCGGAAGATGAAACGCTTGTTTTGCATTTTTAAAACACAAATTTAGAGTCATTCATTCCTGGTTTGTTCCCGGAGGCGTCAAATCTGAAAGTGTGAGAATGTGCCCTACATCCCCCGTTCTGATTCTTGAGGATTCCATTCGGACGTATTTTCTTCCGTTATGAGACAGTATGAGTAAATATGGCAGCAAGGTGCATTTTGCAAATTGCCGGAGAAGGGCTGTTTTGGCCACCAGCTTGTATTTTGGTGCGAGGAATGAATTTTCAGAGGGGTTCGTTTGACGTTTTGACAAAATGACAGAAGCGCCGTCCATGCATTCCGAGACTCTGCATGCGACGCCTCCGCATTTCTGTTACATAGAGGTGTCCGGAGGTCCTCAGTCTTCCAGGTATCCGAACTTACCTTGATTGAAGTCATCAAAAGCTTCTTGAATCTGGGCACGGGTATTCATCACGAAAGGTCCGTAGGACACGATGGGTTCGCGGAGAGGCTCGCCGCTCATCACCAGCACGACCGTGTCGTCGGTCACTGCCTCGATGGTGAACGTCTCACCCTCGTTGGCAAACTTCACGAAATGGTCGGTCGGTGCCTTCTGTCCGTTCACCAGGGCGGAACCCTGAACCACCAGCAGGCCGGTGTTGTAGTTGGAGGGGAAGGAGAAGTCCGCCTTCGCACCCTCCTGCAGACGAGCATTCATCAGCATCACCGGACTGTGGGTATCCGCCGGTCCTTTCACTCCGTCATATTCGCCGGCAATCACCTCGACGAAGCTCTTGCCGTCCGCCAACAGCCGACGTCCCATGTCGGCATTCCGGATCGCCTGATAGCGCGGCTCGGACATCTTGTCCTTGGCAGGCAGGTTCACCCACAGCTGCACCATGTGGAAGATGCCGCCCCGCTTGCTCCACTCCGTTTCGTAATACTCCTTGTGGAGCACACCGCGGGCTGCGGTCATCCATTGCACATCTCCGGTCTCAATAATACCTCCGCCACCGGCACTGTCGTGGTGCTGCACTTTGCCCTGATAGGCGAGGGTCACCGTCTCAAAACCACGGTGAGGATGTACACCGACTCCTGCCGGAGTGCGCAAAGCCGGGACACGCATCGGCGCATTGTAGTCAAGCAGGATGAAGGGGTCCATGTGCTGCATGTCCAGTCCGGGAGCTGCCGGAATAAAGTTATGTACCTTGAAACCATCGCCCACCCAATGGGTCTCCACAGGCGACAAAATCACTTCGATTCGTTTGGTTGTTGTCATAATCTTAATCTCCTTTCCTTTGTTTTCGAGTGCAAAGGTAGGCTGACCGGGGATGCTGTGCATTGATGTAAGTTAAGATTGGGAGACAGAGGGGCAGCGGAGGCTACTTCTTCCACTTCTTCGCCAGGTCTCTCCGCACACGGCTCAGGGCTTCGGGAGTCATGCCCAGATAGGCTGCAATCTGCACTTGGGAGACACGGAGCATGAGCGAAGGGAAACGGCGGGTGAAGTCGAGGTAACGCTCTTCGGCGGAAGAGCTGAGCAGCTGCGTCACCCGTCCCTGAAGTTCCTGAATCTGACTGTGCAGCAGGTTACTGTTGAAGTTGCGGAAGGCGGGGAACTCTTCCGACAGACGGTCGATGAGGGGTTGGTCAAGCAGCAGGATGCTGGTCGGTTCGAGCGCCTCCATGAAATAGTCGGACGGACGACCGAAGTGCACGGTCTCGATGTTGGCGGCAAACCAATATTCAGGCGCGAAAAGGAGGATATGTTCCTTCCCCTTCTCATCGATGGTGTACTGTTTCAGCAGTCCGTGCTCCACAAAGAAACTGTGTTTGCACGTCTCGCCTGCCCGCAAGGCAAACTCCCCCTTCTTCAGCTCCATCCGCCGGCAGGTCTGCGTCAGACGGGCAACGATGGCGGGATCGATGTCGATGTTGGATGCCAGAAAGGCATCGAAGGTCTGTAAATCCATCATACACAAAACGGTTGGATGTGGTTTGTAGTTCAGGTTCACTGCACGGTGGGGCTGCCTGTTGCTCCACACGGCATGCAAACATAGAGAATGTCTGTCTATCTGCCAAGATTACACGCGGAAAAGAGGGAAATCCATATTGCTCACTCACAGATTTTGACTACTTTTGCGCAGGCTTTCCAAAGCCGGCATACAAACGAGCATAATACACTTATCCATAACTCAAAAGTATATGATTCTATTTTTCAGAACATCCACTAACACAGTGATTGCCACGGAAGCCAACCGTGAATTGAGTGTCGAAGACACACGGAAGCTCTGTTGGCTCTTTGGCGAAGCCACTGTTGAGAAAGAAGAGAACCTGACGGGCTATTTCATCGGTCCCCGCAAGGAAATGATTACCCCATGGAGCACCAACGCCGTGGAAATCACCCAGAACATGGGCCTGACAGGAATCCTCCGCATTGAAGAGTACTTCCCTGTAAAGGACGAACACGCTGACTATGACCCCATGCTCCAGCGCATGTACCACGGACTGACACAGGACGTGTTCACCACCAACATCAAGCCCCAGCCCATCGTCTATATCGACGACCTCGAAGCATACAACGAGAAAGAGGGACTGGCACTCTCGCGTGAGGAGATGGATTACCTGCTGAAAGTAGAAAAAGACCTGGGACGCAAGCTGACCGACTCGGAGGTCTTCGGCTTTGCACAAATCAACTCCGAACACTGCCGCCACAAAATCTTCGGCGGAACATTCATCATCGACGGGAAGGAGATGGAGTCATCGCTCTTCCAGATGATCAAGAAGACCACTGCCGAGAATCCCAACAAGATTATTTCCGCCTACAAGGACAACGTAGCCTTCGCCGAAGGACCGGTCGTGGAGCAATTCGCACCTGCCGACCACTCGACCTCGGACTACTTTGTCATCAAGGATATCAAGACCGTCATCTCCCTGAAGGCCGAGACGCACAACTTCCCCACCACGGTGGAACCGTTCAACGGTGCATCGACGGGTACGGGCGGTGAAATCCGCGACCGTATGGGTGGCGGCAAGGGTTCCTGGCCCATTGCCGGAACGGCTGTCTACATGACCTCCTATCCGCGTACGGAGGAGGGTCGTGCCTGGGAGAAACTGCTGCCGGTGCGCAAATGGCTCTATCAGACACCCGAACAAATCCTCATCAAGGCTTCCAACGGTGCGTCCGACTTCGGCAACAAGTTCGGCCAGCCGCTCATCTGCGGTTCGGTGCTGACCTTCGAGCATCAGGAGAAGGAGACGTTCTACGGCTACGACAAGGTCATCATGCTTGCCGGCGGTGTGGGCTACGGCACCCAACGCGACTGCCTGAAAGGCAAACCCGAAGCAGGCAACAAAGTGGTGGTCATCGGCGGTGACAACTACCGCATCGGTCTGGGTGGCGGCTCCGTGTCGTCGGTAGACACCGGACGTTACTCGTCGGGTATCGAGCTGAACGCCGTGCAGCGTGCCAACGCCGAAATGCAGAAACGTGCCAACAACGTGGTGCGTGCCCTCTGCGAAGAGGATGTGAACCCCATCGTCTCCATCCACGACCACGGCTCGGCAGGCCACGTGAACTGCCTTTCGGAGCTGGTGGAAGAGTGTGGCGGACTGATTGACATGTCGAAGCTCCCCATCGGCGACCATACTCTCTCTGCCAAGGAAATCATTGCCAACGAGAGCCAGGAGCGCATGGGTCTGCTCATCGACGAGAAAGCCATTGAGCATGTGCAGAAGATTGCCGAGCGCGAGCGTGCCCCGATGTACGTTGTCGGCGAGACGACCGGCGACCATCGCTTCGCCTTCCAGCAGGCTGACGGGGTACGTCCCTTCGACCTTGCCGTTGACCAGATGTTCGGTTCCTCCCCGAAGACTTATATGGTGGACAACACCGTGGAGCGTCACTATGAGAATGTGACCTACGATGCGTCCAAACTCAACGAATACCTGCGCAACGTGCTCCAGCTGGAGGCTGTTGCCTGCAAGGACTGGCTTACCAACAAGGTTGACCGTTCGGTGACCGGAAAAGTGGCACGCCAGCAATGTCAGGGCGAACTTCAGTTGCCGCTGAGCGACTGTGGCGTGGTAGCCCTCGACTACCGTGGAGAGAAAGGTATCGCCACGGCCATCGGTCATGCACCCCAAGCTGCCCTGGCTGACCCTGCTGCAGGTTCTGTCCTGTCGGTTGCCGAAGCACTGACGAACATTGTCTGGGCACCGTTCGCCGACGGCATGGACAGCATCTCGCTCTCAGCCAACTGGATGTGGCCCTGCCGCTCTCAGGAGGGAGAGGATGCCCGTCTCTATACCGCCGTCAAGGCACTCTCGGACTTCTGCTGCGCCCTGCAAATCAACGTACCGACCGGTAAGGACTCGTTGTCCATGACCCAGAAATACCCGAACGGCGACAAGGTCATCAGCCCGGGAACGGTCATCGTATCCGCCGGCGGTGAAGTGTCCGACGTGAAGAAGGTAGTATCGCCCGTATTGGTGAACAATAGCAAGACGACCCTCTATCACGTGGACTTCAGCTTCGACAAACTGCGCCTGGGCGGCTCCGCCTTTGCACAGTCACTCTATAAGATAGGCGACGATGTACCCACCGTACAGAACCCCGAATACTTCCGCGATGCCTTCCTCGCCATCCAGGAGCTGGTGAAGAAAGGCCTGATACTTGCCGGGCACGACATCTCTGCCGGAGGTCTCATCACGACCTTGCTGGAGATGTGCTTTGCCAACACCGAAGGCGGCTTGAACATCAGCCTGAACAAAATCAAGGAGGACGACCTCGTGAAGATTCTCTTTGCCGAGAACCCCGGTGTTGTCATCCAGGTGAGTGACAAGCACAAGGATGAGGTGAAGAAGATTCTCGAAGATGCCGGTGTGGGCTACGTGAAGCTGGGCAAACCGACGGACGAGCGCCACATCCTCGTAGAGCACAAGGATGCCACCTACCAGTTCGGCATCGATTACCTGCGCGATGTCTGGTACTACTCCTCCTACCTGCTCGACTGCAAGCAGAGCATGAACGGATGTGCCAAGAAGCGTTTCGAGAACTACAAGCAGCAACCTGTGGAGTTCGTGTTCAACAAGGACTTCACTGGCAAGTTCTCACAATATGGTGTCGACCCCGACCGCCGCACGCCGAGCGGTGTCCGTGCAGCCATCATCCGTGAGAAAGGTACGAACGGTGAACGCGAAATGGCGTATGCCCTCTACCTGGCAGGATTTGATGTGAAGGACGTAACCATGACCGACCTGGTCAGCGGACGTGAAACCCTGGAGGACATCAACATGATCGTGTTCTGCGGCGGCTTCTCCAACTCCGACGTCCTGGGTTCTGCCAAAGGTTGGGCTGGAGCCTTCCTCTTCAACCCGAAGGCGAAGGAAGCCCTCGACAAGTTCTATGCCCGCAAGGACACCCTCTCACTCGGTGTCTGCAACGGCTGCCAGCTGATGATGGAGCTGAACCTCATCAATCCGGAGTTCGAGAAACGCGGAAAGATGCTCCACAACGACTCCCACAAGTTCGAGTCCTCCTTCGTCGGTCTGACTATCCCGATGAACCGGAGCGTGATGTTCGGCTCACTGAGCGGTTGCAAGCTGGGCATCTTCGTGGCTCACGGCGAAGGCAAGTTCTCCCTGCCCTACGATGAAGACAAATACAATGTGGTGGCAAAATACAGCTATGACGAGTATCCCGGCAACCCGAACGGCTCCGACTATTCCGTAGCCGCCCTGGCAAGTGCAGACGGACGTCACATCGCCATCATGCCCCACCTGGAGCGTGCCTTCTTCCCCTGGCAGAACGCCTGCTACCCGGCTGAGCGCAGAGACAGCGACCAGATCACGCCGTGGTTTGAGGCATTCGTCAATGCCCGCAAGTGGGTGGAAGCACACAAAGCATAAGCTTCTCGTTCCAATTTAGATAACCATGCGGAAGGGCTGTGTCGTGTGGCACAGCCCTTTCCTTTCTGACCTATCCTTATTTTGATATGAACATCTATCTGCAATTCTTCCTGCTATTCTTCAAGATCGGCATCTTCACCATCGGAGGAGGCTACGCCATGATTCCGCTGATTGAAGACGCGCTGATTCGCAAGCGGAACTGGATCAGCCGAGAAGAGTTCGTCGACCTCATGGCGGTGGCACAGTCGGCACCGGGCATCTTCGCCGTCAACATTGCCATCTTCATCGGCTACAAGCTGAAAGGCACCAAGGGCAGCTATGCCTGTGCGCTGGGCACCATCCTGCCTTCGTTCCTCATCATGCTGCTCATCGCCCTGTTCTTCCAGAGCTTCAAGGAATACCCCCTGGTGGAGAACATCTTCAAGGGTATCCGCCCGGGTGTGGTCGCCTTGATTGCCGCCCCCACGTTCACCGTGGCGAAGTCTAGTAAAATCAACCGTTTTAATGTGTGGATTCCCATCCTGGGCGCCCTGCTCATCTGGGCATGGGGCTTCTCTCCCATCTATGTCATCGTCCTTGCCGGTGTGGGAGGTTACTGCTGGGGATGCTACCAGAACCATAAACAAGCCAAGTCATGATATTCCTGCAACTCTTCTACACCTTCTTCAAGATAGGTCTCTTCGGTTTCGGCGGAGGCTATGCCATGCTCTCCATGATTCAGGGCGAAGTGGTGACCCGCTATGGATGGCTCACCAGCTCCGAGTTTACCGACATCGTCGCACTGAGCCAGATGACTCCCGGTCCCATCGGGATCAACTCTGCCACCTACGTGGGCTATTCCGCCATCGTCCATGCCGGCTATTCGCCTGTCATCGGCGTATTGGGCAGCCTCATCGCCACCTTTGCCGTGTGCTTCCCCTCGTTCGTGCTGATGCTGCTCATCAGCAAATACTTCCTGAAGTTCCAGAAGCACCCCACGGTGGAGTCCGTCTTCAAAGGGCTGCGTCCGGCGGTCGTCGGACTGCTTGCCGCCTCCGCCCTGCTGCTGATGAACACCGCCAACTTCGGCAGCCCCGACGAATCGATGCTGCAGGTCGTTGTGAGCATCCTGCTCTTTGCCGGCACGTTCATTGCCTCGTATATCTATAAGGTAAATCCTATCCTGCTCATCATCCTCTGCGGTGCCGTGGGCGGAATAGTCTACTCCATCTGACGGTCCTTTGCTGCGAATCGCCTATATTTGCAACCATCAATACAAGCAATCTATCGAATAACAGACCCTATGAGAAACAAGACTCTCCTCCCCCTCCTGTTGCTGCTCCTCCTTTGCGGGACAGTCTACGGACAGACGGCACCCAAACGTGAGTTCCGCGGTGCATGGATACAAGCCGTGAACGGACAGTTCCAGGGCATGTCGCCTCAAACCATGCAACAGACCCTCATCCGGCAGCTCGACGTACTCCAGCAAGCCGGCATCAATGCCATCATCTTCCAGGTGCGTGCCGAGGGTGACGCCCTCTACGCCTCCAAGTATGAACCGTGGAGCCGCTTCCTCACCGGTGTGCAAGGCAAGGCTCCCTCGCCCCTGTGGAACCCGCTGCAGTTCATGGTGGAAGAATGTCACAAGCGGAACATGGAGCTACATGCCTGGATCAATCCCTACCGCGCCAAGACCAAAGGCACCGCCACGCTGGCAGGCAACCATGCCGCCAAGCTCTATCCCAACCGCTTCATCGAGTACGAAGGACAGCTCTACTTCGACCCGGGCTATCCGGAGAACCGCGCCTACATCTGCCAGATTGTGAAAGACATCGTGGAGCGGTATGACGTGGATGCCATCCACATGGACGACTACTTCTATCCCTATCCCGTCGCCGGTGTCCCCATCCGCGACGACGTGAGCTTTGCCCAGTACGGGACAGGCTATGCCAACCGCGCCGACTGGCGACGCAACAACGTCAACCTCCTCATCCAGGAACTGCACGAGACCATCCGCTCCACCAAGCCCTGGGTGAAGTTCGGCATCTCTCCCTTCGGCATCTACCGCAACCAGAAGAGCGACCCCAACGGAAGCCGCACCAACGGTCTGCAGAACTATGACGACCTCTATGCCGACATCCTCCTCTGGGTCAACAAGGGATGGGTGGACTACAACATTCCGCAAGTATACTGGGAAATCGGACATCCGGCAGCCGACTATGCCGAACTCGTCGGCTGGTGGGCACGTCATGCCGACAACCGTCCGCTCTTCATCGGACAGGACGTGATGCGCACCGTGAAGAAACCGGACCTGCAGAACCCCAACATCCACCAGCAGGCACGCAAGATGCAGCTCCAACGCTCGCAACCTGCCATCCAAGGCTCCTGCCAGTGGTATGCAGCCGCCGTCGTGGACAACGTGGGCAACTACCGCGAAGCCCTCAGCCGCTACTACCACCGCTACCCTGCCCTGCAACCGCTCTTCCCCTTCATGGACAAGAAAGCGCCGAAGAAGGTCCGCAAGCTCAAACCGGTCTGGATGGAAGACGGATACATCCTCTGCTGGACCGCCCCGAAAGCCCGGCATGAGATGGACCGTGCCATCGAGTACGTGGTCTACCGCTTTGCCAAAGGCGAGAAGCGCGACCTGGAAGACCCGTCAAAGATTGTCACCATCACTCGCGACACCTTCTACAAGCTTCCCTACGAAGACGGCAAGACTACCTGTTATTATGTAGTGACCGCCCTCGACCACCTGCAGAACGAGTCAAAAGCGGTGAAGAAGAAAGTCAAACTGTAAAGTCCCCCTTGTCCACTCCCGACAGCCATGACTGAAGAGACCCTCAACAAGCTGCGTATCCTGACGGAGTCGGCGAAATACGACGTGTCGTGTTCGTCGAGCGGAACCGTACGTGCCAACCGTGGGACGGGAGTGGGCAACACCGTCGGGGGAATAGGCATCTGTCACAGCTTTGCCGACGACGGACGATGCATCTCGCTGCTCAAGGTCATGCTCACCAACTACTGCATGTATGATTGCGCCTACTGCATCAACCGCACGAGCAACGACATCCCCCGCGCCACGCTGTCCGTCCGCGAACTGGTCGAGCTGACCATGGAGTTCTACCGGCGGAACTACATCGAGGGGCTCTTCCTCAGCTCGGGCGTGGTACGCAACCCCGACTACACCATGGAGCGGCTCGTCCGTGTGGCAAAAGACCTGCGCACCATCCACCGCTTCAACGGCTATATCCACCTGAAGAGCATTCCCGGGGCCAGTCGCGAGCTGGTCAATGAAGCCGGACTCTATGCCGACCGCATGAGCGTGAACATTGAGATTCCCAACGAGAGCTCCCTCAAGCTCCTTGCCCCGGAGAAGGACTTCCGCAGCGTCTACGAACCCATGTCGTTCATCCAGCAAGGTGTCCTGGAGAACAAGGAGGACCGGCGCCACTGCCGCCATGTGCCCCGCTTTGTCCCCGCCGGACAGAGCACACAGATGATTGTCGGTGCTACGGCAGACCGTGACCGCGACATCCTGCGCCTCTCTTCCGCCCTGTATGCCCGTCCCACGATGCGCCGCGTCTACTACTCCGGCTACATCCATGTCAACACCTACGACAAACGGCTGCCTCTGCTCAAGCAACCGCCTCTTGTGAGGGAGAACCGGCTCTATCAGGCAGACTGGCTGCTGCGTTTCTACCAGTTCCGGGTGGACGAAATCGTGGACGATGCCCATCCCGACCTCGACCTGGAGGTCGACCCCAAGCTGGCGTGGGCCTTGCGTCACCCGGAAGTCTTCCCCGTCGACATCAACAAGGCGGACTACGAGCTGATTCTCCGCGTGCCGGGCATCGGGGTCAAGTCCGCCACGCTGATTGTCAACTCGCGACGCTTCGGCCGTGTCACCTCTTTCCACCTGAAGAAGATGGGAGTGGTGATGAAGAAGGCAAAGTACTTCATCACGTGCGGCGAGCTGGTTTCGCCCACCATCCACGAACTGCATCCGGAGAATGTGCGCCGGCTCCTCGTCCCGCATCCCAAGCGGAAGGCCGATGACCGTCAGCTGACACTCGACTTCGGCGACTCCGCCTCACCCACTCCCCTGCTGCCATGACGATTTTCCGCTTCGACCGCACCCTCGACGGACTCCTTACGGCAGTCTTTGACGCCTATGCACGCCGCTCCTTCCCCGATGTCCTGCAAGGAGACGAGGTCCCCCTCCCCCTGTTCTACGAGGAGGAACACACCGTCATCACCGACGAGGCAAAAGCCACCCGCGTCTGGAATGCCCTCCGCAAGAAGCTCTCCCACCAGGCCCTCTCCTGCCTTGCCACCGCCTACCTCTCCGAACTGCCGGAGCTGGACATGCCCCTCTTCCGTTACATCCGCAAGTCCATCGACTCCCCGCAGAGCATCGAGCGCAACTTTGCCGACCCCGACGTGCTCTTCGTCACCAATACCTGCCGCAAGGTGGCACACGAACGGCTGCGCATGCTCCAGTTCGTCCGCTTCCAGAAAGCAGCCGACGGCACCTATTTTGCACTCATGGAACCGCTCTACAATGTTCTTCCGCTTGCCATCGACCATTTCCGCGACCGTTTTGCCGACCAGCCCTTTCTGCTCTATGACCGACGCCGGCACTACGGTTACTATTACGACTGCCGGGAGGTGACCTGTGTACACTTCGACGAGCAGCTGCCTCACTTCCAGTCGGGCAAGCTCGACGAGTCCCTGCTCGACAAGGACGAGAAGCTCTTCCAGGAACTGTGGCGCACCTACTTCAAGGCCATCTGCATCCGCGAACGCATGAACCCGCGCAAGCAACGTCAGGACATGCCCGTCCGCTACTGGAAATATCTGACGGAGAAGAATGGGAAGTAAGAGCAACAGACATCCATCCGCAAAAGCATGCCCCTGAGCCTCCCGACTCAAAGAGACAGCGACGAGATGCGCATCTGCTTGTCGCGAGATGAGCATCTCATTCTCCTGAGATGAGCATCTCATTGTCGCGAGACGAGCATCTCATTGGTGACGAGATGCGCATCTCACAAACAGGGCTTACGGTTGGTGTGACAGTGAGTTACGCGAATGCAGGTCGGGAGATGCGCAAGAGGACACCGGGAGATGCGCAAGAGGGTGATTTGAGACGGGTGAAAAGGGGTGTCGAAAAACGGGATTTGAACGCCGATGGAATGAAGGGGAACGTCCTGTGTCTGGCAGGAAGTCAGGCAAAACGGGAGTTCGGAAGGGAGGTACGAAGATAGGGGGAGCCGGTGATATTTCCCCGCATCATCCGTGTTTAATCCTGAAATAGTCCATCACGGCCTTATAATGGTCCTGTGCCGTCAGACAAGTGTCCGTGAGGTAACCGTTGATATGTCCCCAATTCTGCAATCCCCGATAATAGAACATCTTCCACTCGTCGGCGATGATAAAAGGCACTATCTGATTGCAAAGACACTCCTTGAAAAGAATCAGCCTCCCCACTCTGCCGTTCCCATCCTGGAAGGGGTGAATCCGCTCGAAGCGCACGTGGAAATCCAGCAGGTCCTCAAGCGTCTTTGTCCCCTTCGCATGATAGTCTCGGAGCAATGCTGCCATCGCCGGATGTACGTCCTCAGGCAGACAAGTCTCCATACCCCCGACTTCGTTGGGCAGACGCTTGTAATCGCCCACCGCAAACCATTCCTTACGACTATCGGAAGTACCTGCTTTGAGCAGCAAATGCAACTGCTTGATGTATGTTTCACGCAGAGGTTCAGTCGCCGTATCTATCAGGTAGTCCAGACAACGGAAGTGGTTCACCGTCTCGACGATATCATCCACATTGATTGCCTCGTCCGTCCTGCCAATCGTATTGGTCTCAAAGATGTAACGGGTCTGGTCATGCGTAAGCCTGCTGCCCTCGATGTGGTTGGAATTATAGGCAAGATCGATTTGGGTCTTATGATAAATGCCTCCTTTGAGCTTCATCTCTTTTTGCTCGCGCAGTACGGCCAGCAGCGGCATGACCTGCCCTTTCCGTCTGCCGCGTTCGGGGAGTGTTGCATCTTCCGGGATGTTCCATGTCTTACCGGTCAGGAATGCTCCGGCTATCTTCCCCCGGGTACAGTAGTTACGGACGGTGCGTTCTGCAACGCCCAGTCTCTCGGCAAATTCCTTTACTGATAAATATTCCATCTCTGTTTCTCGGCAAGTTCTCGTGTGATTCGTTCGGTTGCAAAGGTAGCGATTTTGCCGATATCGGCAAGAGCCTTCCACACGGAGTCATGTCCAATCCTGAAATAGTCTCTCACGCAATAGAAGATTCGGATGTTTTTGTTGCATTGTTCATGGACAAAAGGTTAACAATGCAACAAAAACATTCAATGACTGTACGCAGTCGGGGGTATGATCGGTCAATCCATGGCTTGACAACATTCGTGAAGAGCAAGCTTATCGACAAGTTGCAATAGTGTTCTTTTTTATGCCCTTCAAACGCCGTTAGAACGTTATTTGAAAGGAGGCGCCGCCCACGAGCTGGTTCATGTATTCACCGCTGCTCTTGCTGTGGGAAGGCAGGAGGTTGTAGTCCATGAACAGCTTCACGCCGTAATGGTGCGAGGCACGGAACGTCAGGGAAGCTCCGGTGCCGAAACCGATGCCGCAGCGGGCAGGAACGGTCTGGTCGGTCAGCTCCAGACGAGGGTAATGCACCAAGCCCGTCAGGAGCTTGCTGCCGATGAGCCAACGGCGGGAAAGAGGATAGGAGAAGTAACTTCCGCCGAACAACGACAGGGCATCGAAGGTGTTGTCCTCGGCCAGGCTTCCGTTGACAATGATGGAGGTGGAGGACACCGTGAAGCGTCCGCCTATCCCGACGTAAGGGTTGAAGAACCACGCCCCTTCCAGACCTGCCGAACTGCCGGAGGAGGTGCGGAACTCATGCTCCTCGTCGATGTCGTAACTGCTCAGCGGGATGTTCAGACCCATGTACAGACCGAAGAACGAAGGAGCATCCGTACGGTCGATGAGCCCTTCGTCGGACAGCTCGTTGATGCCCCTGCCGCGGAAGATGAGGAGCCTAGTGGACCCCTCACGAGAAATCGACCGTAAAGCAGTGTCTGCCGGTGTAGCTGTAGGAGACCTTCCACCCGTGATACTGGCAGATTGCCTTCACGATGGCAAGCCCCAGTCCGTTGCCCTTGACCTGCTCGGAGGGACGGTAGAAACGGTTGAACAGCAAACATGCGTCGAGGGCTTTTCCATCGGACGTGTTCGACACCGTCAGGCTGCCTGCCGCCACGGTCACGGTTATCTCCCCACCGGGACGGTTGTGGCGCACGGCATTCACCACGAGGTTGTTGACCAGACTCTCCAGCAGCGTCCGGTTGGCACGCACCGTCAGGGCCCGTACACGGAAGTCGCGGTGCAGCGTCAGGTCGCCTGCCAGGCTCTCCAGCGATGGGAGAAGCTCGTCCAGAAGTCCGACGAGGTCCACCTCCTCGGTCTGTCCGTACTGGCTGTTCTCGATTCCGGCGAGAAGCAGCAGGTTGCGGTTCAAGCGGGTCAGACGAGACGAGACCTGATAGAGGTCCTGAATCATCGCCGCCTGCGGTCCGGTCAGGTCCGGACGCTGGAGCAGCAGGTCCAGCTTGCTGCGGAAGACTGCCAGCGGGGTCTGCAACTCATGGGAAGCGTTCTCGGTGAACTCCTTCTGAAGGCGGTAGCTGTTCAGGCTGTTTCGCATGAGCGTCTGCAACGCCCGGTTCAGCCGGGCAAACTCAGCGACACGGCTTGTCGGCAGATCGGGCAGACGTCCGTCCTCCAGGCGGAAGTTCTCGATGCTGCGGAGGGTCTCGTCGAAGGGGCGCCACAGACGGCGGGCAATGAAGCGCAGAGTCAGCACGATGGAGACTGCCAGCACCAGGGATATGACACCGAACTGGAGCATGATGCCCTGCATGATGTCTTCCTCCAGGTCGACTGACGGAAGCGGATGGTCCCGCCCCACCACCTCAATCACCCGTATCAGGTCTTCGGCATAAAACCACCGGGTGAGGAAGTAGAACAGCGGCGTGGCAAGCAACAGCAGCCCGACGCTGCAGCCGACGAACGGCACCAGCATCTTCTGCGACAGACTCTTTGTCCCCTTCGTATGCAGGGATTCACTCTTCATTCCATTTGTATCCTGTTCCATAGACGTTCCTGATGCAGTCCGCCACTCCGGCGTCCGCCAGCTTGGCTTTGAGGTTCTTGATATGAGTATAGACGAAGTCGTGGTTGTCCAGCATGTCCGCCATGTCGCCACTGAGGTGCTCGGCGATGGACGCCTTCGACACGACCCTCCCGGCGTTGCTGACGAAGAACAGCAGCAGCTCGTATTCCATCCGGGTCAGTACCACGGGACGTCCGTCGACACGCACCGACTTGCCGGGCAGGTTGATTTCGATGCCATTGCTCCAGAGCGTATTGTTGGCGGCAAACTCTTTCCGGCGGATAAGGGCATAGATGCGCATGCTCAGCTCAGCCAGGTGGAAGGGCTTGGACAGGTAGTCGTCCGCTCCCAGCTCCAGTCCCTTGATTTTGTCGTCCAGCGAGTCTTTTGCCGACACGATGATGACACCCACGGGATTGCGCCTGCGCCGGAGTTCGCGCAGGAGGTCCAACCCGTTGCCACCGGGCAGCATCAGGTCGAGCACCACGCAGTCATAGTCATACAGGCCGGTCTTCATCCCGGCTTCCTCGTAGGAGAATGCTTGCTCACACACGTAATTTTCCGAACTGAGGTAGGACACGATGTTGTCCGACAGTTCCCGTTCGTCTTCTACAATCAGCAGTTTCATTTGAATAGGGAGTAAGGCCCGGGCGGGCAATCCGTCCGTCGGGCGGTTAAGGCTTCCGCCTGCAAAGTTATCAGATGGATGCAAAGATGCGAACAGATTCTGTAGCAAATTTGAAGTCCGCCGCCCCTGAACAGACAAGAGGGCACGTCGTCGGCGACGTACCCTCTTTCCACTTTATGCAACCTAATCCTATAGCACCATGAGTGATGGATGTATAGTCTGCTGATCGTGCCACCGGGTCATTCAACCCAATAGCGTTTTTGCGCTTGTTCGATGAGCTCTTTGGGCGTGCAGTTGAATGTCTTCCGCACGTATCTGTTCAATTGTGATTGTGAGTCGAAGTCGCAGACCTCCAGCAGCTCCTTCACGGAGATGCCCGGACGGCAGGCCTTCCCCAGCAGACGGTTCGCCCGCTGACGAAGCAGCCACTGCTTGGCGGTGATGCCGAAGGCGCTCTTGAACTTCGTGAAAAAGACGCTGCGACTGAATTGGGACAGCTCAATCAGCCCTGCGATGTTGTCCACCTTGGGATAGTTCTGCAAGACAAAGCTCTTGAACTCCGGTTCGTCGCCGAGGAGGGGACGGAAGAAGCCCACCATGTCCTTCCGCGGATAGAACTCCTTCAGCAGAAGGATGAACTCCTGCGACATGACCTTGTGCCAATGGGGGCACATGGCCTTCCGCCTCAGGCAGTAGGCGAGTGTCTCGGTGAACAGCGCCAGCGAGGGCTGCATCTTCAGCGGACACGCCTCGTCCGAGACGGAACAGGCGTGCTCGTGCAGGAGCTGGAGCAGGGCACTGTTGCACAGGTTCGTCAGGTAATCGAACGACAGCGAGACAAGGTGGGTCTGTGCCCGCGCCTCCAGACGGATGAATGAGGACTGGGGTAACAAGAGGATGTTGCCTTCCACAAACTCGCCGCAATAGCTGTCGGTGTTGAGCAGGACACTGCCTCCGGTCAGAAACAGGATGAAGTTTTTACTGCTATACTCGCATTCCAAAACCGTAGTGGTGTCAAAGACCAGATGCTTGAACCTGCAGTCATCATTGACAACAGGACCCAGACAAGCCGGCTGCTCCGTCTTTACAGTCAATAGGGTGTTAAAATCGTTCATTCAATAAAAAGCTACTGAGTTCATGTCCTTCGCTGTGAGGATATGAGTATCATCTTACCACTGCAAAATTCGACATTCTGCGCTGAACGAACGTTACCTATCCGGGGGATACGTTGCCACATAACCCCTCCTCCCTTTCCTATCGGCGTGCAACTGTTTGCACATCGCAGCCGGGAGGGAAGCAGCCGACGCATCCGCTATTCACCTGCCGCCTTGTAGGTGTAGGCTTTCCCGTCCACGCGCAGGGTCGCACGGTTCTCATTGTCAATGCTCCACTCCACCTTGTCGTCGGCATAAACGGCGGTCTTTGCCGAGGCTTCCGTCTGCGGAAGGGTGTAGCAATGTGCAAGGTCGGGGCACAGGAGCTTGACCAGAGCACGGTTACCGTCGTTGTAGTAGACCACGTCGAAGGAGGCTGGACCCTCTCCGTCCGCTACATATACCGTGTTGGCAGGTGCCAGCAGCGTGAAGCGGAAGTCGTTTTTACCGTCCGTGAAGTCAGCCTGGACAAACGGCGCCTTCTGCACAAAGTCCACAGGCAGCCTCAACGAAGCCGCCCCGTCCTTGTACTCCTCGGCAGAGTCCGTCCGTGCAACGGACTTCAAGGCATACTCTTCCCCCTTGAACGAGAGGTCGGCATAGTGCACCCCGCCCTTCTCATAGAGCTTGAGGGCAGCGTCCTCACCCTGACGGGTCTCCTTCAGCTGCAGCGTCGTGTACAAGTCTGCCAGCTGTTTGTCGGAAGAGACCAGGCGCAAGGGCTGTTCACCGGACGACAAGCCTCCGTCCGTCAGGGTGAACTCCTTGCCGTTGTCCAGGCGGAGCACTTTCCCGTCGAGGGTGGCGTCCCCGCAAGTGAGGAACGAACCCGGACGGGAGATGTATTTCTCAAACAGTTCGTACCGGTTGCCATCGACAGCCAGCATGACATAGGTGCCGGCACAGTCGGCTGCCGGCAGGACGCCTTCGTAGGTACCGTCGCAGGACGGCTTTGTGGCGCAGGAGGAGCATACTGACAGAACCGCCAGCAGCCCCCATTGTAGAATCTTATTCATCGTGTGTTGAGTTTTAAATCAGTTAGTTTCAGATGTACTCCCGTGGTCAGTGTGCCAGGCATGGTGGACCAGCTGACGAGGAGGCGGCCTCTGACGTCATCCAGCCCGGGGACAGACTTCATTAAAGCCCGGCTTAGACGGACCAAAGTATAATACTTAGGCAGCCTAAGTATGATACTTAGACCCCCTAAGTATTATACTTTGGTCCATCCAAGTGGCGCTTCCTGCACGTCCATCCCCCGCTCGGATGCGGTTAAGGGCCGGCTTGTAGTCGGAAAGGAGCACGGAGGAGCAGAGATTCGGATCTTAATGAAGCGTTGCTGAGTATGGAGAGAATGCTGCTGCCCTCCGTGCGGGTAAGAGTTTGTTATTTCCCTTCCTGTATGGTGCAGATGCTGACGCGGTTCCAGTCGGGTTCAGAGAACATGTTGCCCACGCCCTGACCTTCTGCCGTGATGCGGGTGGCATTGATGCGGTATTTGCGTACCAGCAGGCTCACATTCGAAGCGTCAAAGGCGGTCTTGCTCTCACTGGTGTTGATATACCCCATGCCTTCCACGCCGATGCCGAACGCCGGGGTCACCTGTTTCGTCAGCTCCACGCCTGTCGCGGCACGCATGCTCTTAAAGAACGGGCTGTGCTTCAGAGGGGTAATGACACCGCCCTTCACACCGAACGACCAGTTATCAAAAAACTTCGCCCCTTCAAGCAGTTCTTGACCGTAGGCGCTGAATGTGCTCGCAGCGAGCAACAAAGATAGGAACGTTTTCTTCATACATTAATTGGTTTATCAACTTCCGTCGCTCAGCTGACTGCCGGTTCTCCAGCGGGTCTACCTCCTCCATGGAGATTTCCTTCAGGTAGGCGATGACGCGGCGGTGGAAGTAGGGTGCCACCATGTTGCAGGCATGGACTGCCAGCAGGACATCGTCCATCGCCTTGACCTTGCAGTGATGCAGACGGCTGACGAAGAAGAGCTCGTTCTCCATCACCATCCTCGAAGAGAAGTCTTTCTCATTCAACACATAGCACAGAGAGCCTTTCAACACAAAACAGACCAGGAACTCATCGTTCGCATTCAAGTCCGGGACGCCCTCCCCCTTGCCCAGCCGGTAACAGCGGAACTGGCTGAAACGGGACAGTACCAGAGGGTCATGGTATACATTCTTCAATAAATACAGGGTTTCCATAAGCTTATAGTTTCTTCTTGTTTAATCGACTGACGAGGGTTCATCCGCCCCGCCGTTCAGAGTCTCACGCAGATGCCTCCTCCCAGGCTGATGCCGGGCAAGGGCGCCAGGTAGCGCAGCAGGGAGTTCTGCGGACGGGCTTCGCGGTCCAGCAGGTTGGTCCCGTAGACGTAGCACTCCACTCCCGCTCTGCCGACCTGCCTCTCATAGGACAGCCGGGCGCTGAGCAGGCTGTAGGCAGGGAAGGCAAATTCATCGCTGATGTGCTTGCCCAGGTACTTCTGCCGGAGGTAATGGTCCAGCGCGACCTGTGTCGTGAAGTGTCCGACGTGCCCCGACAAGCTTGCCCCCAACCGGCTTGTGGGCATGTTCGGCAGGAAGTCCCCCTCCGCCCAACGGCTCATCTCGCTGTCCGAGAGGTTCCTGCTCTTCACACGGTCGTAATATCCTCCGAGCTGCCAGCTGCCGAGTGACTTCAAGTCCACTTTACCGACGAGCCGCACTTCCCAGCCGGACAGGAGGGCATCGGCAG
>ULTZ01059556.1_pt1 | contig 20256 bp, 17 predicted proteins | sample 1957981 | NCBI WGS metagenome assembly ULTZ01 (sample SAMEA4835745, study PRJEB28245) | human gut metagenome | biome: gut microbiome; material: fecal sample | place: Denmark | collected 2008
CTGTAATCCCAGAATGTAGTCCCGAGAAAAATCTCTGTAAATACGCTGCACAGATATTCATATACACCACCCAGCACACTGCCCGCCAGGAAAATATAACGATCCTCTTTTCCGGCAAGCCGCTGCAATACAACTGTCAGAATGACCGCACCGAAGCCCCAGACAATACTGAAGGTGCCGTAAATTACGCTGGACCGGCTCATCCATACGCCTCCCGTCACCCTGCAGAACAGCGTTTCGATCAGATCTCCGAGAAATGCACAGATCATAAATACCCAGATCAGCTTATCCACACAGACGCCTCTTGCAAAGACATATCGTTCTGCCCGATCTGCCTCCTCCAGAGCTTCCATCTCCGGGTATGCACGGTTTAAGCGCTTCCAGACTGCATGATAGATCTTGCCTCCAAGCTTTTGCTTGACTTCCTTTTGTTCCTGCAGAAGTCTCCCCTGGGTTTCCTTCAGCTCTGTCAGGCTCCTGCTTTTCCTGACTGCAATCAGAATCGACACCAGGTCGGCAGCCATCAGCCCAAAGCCGACTATGTCTATGATCCGCAGCACAATTGTCGGAATCATCGAAAACAGGATAAAGACCGGAGGATGCAAAAGCAGCACCGCCGTCATCACAACTGCTGCCTTGATCAGCGAAAGGAGCACACTCTTTTTCTTCCCGCCAAACAGTGTCACATCCTCGTAATTCCACAAATGCTTTTTCCAGATTTTGGCTGCGATCCCTCCGGAAAAATATTCCACAACGGACACGACCATCCAAGTGGTCAGAAACTGCAGCAGCCATTTTGTCCCCTGCTCCGGCAGCAAAAGGATCAGAATATCCATCATTATGCCGTATTCCGGACAAAGAGGCAGACTGAAAAATCCGCGGTTGCAAAATCTTCTTTCTTTTACTGCAAAAAAGGCAACCTCCAGTGCCCATCCGATAAAGCTGTACAGCAGCAGATACGCTGCCAGCTCTGTGTAGGTATATTGCATTCTTTCCACTCATTTCTGCGCACGCTTTTTTCGCATGTCGAGTTTGTGTCAGGTGCGCGCAGACACAAATCTCGTGATTGAAACATTTTATTTTTCAATCTGTGTAACTGTTCAGTACCCTCACAGTTACGCGCAAAAATCCATTCCAAATCGGCTATGCCGATAGGATTTTTGCCTTCTAGCCTAAGTCTTCTTACGGTCAGCGCAGTAAATGCGTAGACCTACTGAACAGTTACCAATCTGTTTCCTTTCGTTCTAAACCTGACCATGGATTACGAAGTAGGATTGTTGGAGTGCGCAGCACGGAACAATCCGCAGACATCAAGGTCGGTGCAAAAGCTTCCACTTTTGATTATAACAACTATTTTCCCTGCTGTACATGTTGGATTTTATCCAACTGTTGGATTTTATCCAACTGCGGATTTCATCCAACTGCGGATTTCATCCAACTGTGGATTTCATCCAACTGTGGATTTCAAGATACCAGCATTATTTCTTCGACTGTCACAAAGACATAGCCTTGGCTTTGCAGCTCATCCACAATAAAAAGTGCCGCCTCAATACTGGAAGCATATTCATCATGCAGCAGGATAATCGCATTTTCCCGCGCTTTGGACAAGATTCGCTTTTCCACATTGGTGCTGCTTTGACTGCACCAATCCATGGGATCGATCGTCCACAGCACCGGGAACATATTCAGCTCCTGTTCGAAGCCTTTGTCCCAGCTTCCATAGGGCGGACGGACAAAAATGGTTTCCGCTCCTGTTATCTCCTTCAATACCTCATTCGTGGAAATCAGCTCCTGTCGAAAGGCTTCCCGGTTATTGCTTGTCAGCTGAATATGACTATAGGTGTGGTTGCCGATCAGATGTCCCTCCTTCTGCATACGCAAAATCAGCTCCGGATATTTTTCTGCATTCTCCCCTGTAACAAAAAAACTGGCTTTTGCGCCCCGCTCTGCCAGGCCGTCCAAAAGTATTTTCGTATAGACCGGATGTGGGCCGTCATCAAAGGTAAGGGCGATCTTTTTGGGCTCTACTGCATCGGATACGCCGCCAGAAGTCTGTATTGCTGCCTTTTCCTTCCCGTTTTTTTCCTCCCCTGTCAGCTGCCCTCCCGCAACAGTTCCAAAAAGCAGCAATCCAACCAGAAAAAGTCCCAGTTGAATTGCTGCCCTTTCATTTCGTTTCTCTTTTTTATGTTCCATGGAAAACCGCCTTTTCCGGTTCCTTCTTTTTAATCTATGCAGCAGAAGCCCTCTATCATTCGGAAAGGACGGCGCAGCAGCGCCAAAACCTTATCTGTCTGCAGAAGAGCTGCCGGATTTTGACGGTTCTCGTCCCCGGACTCAGCTCTGAAATTCCAGCTGCCGAAAGCTGTGCCTGAAATAGAGCACCTCCGCCACAGATGTAATCGCCCAGGAGAAAAAGTAGAGAGAGTATAGCGCCGGAATCGTATGAATCCATACAAAAATGGTATACACCCAGATCACCCGGAACACACAGGAGCCTAAAATGACGATGACCATCGGCACAATGCTCTTTCCGATTCCTCGGGAGGCTGCGATGCTGCAGTCCATAAACGCACTGATCATATAAGAAAATCCCATGATCTTCACACGCTGCATTCCGGCATCGATTACAGCAGGCTCCGTCGCAAACAGCGACAGAAACTGTCGTCCGAAAATCAGCAGAAGTCCGCCAAAGATCGCACCTGCCGCAAAGGAATAGGTCAGCCCGACGAGATAGCTCTTTTTCATCCGTTCCCGGTTGCCAGCGCCCCAGTTCTGTCCGATAAAGCTGGAACAGCCGGTATAAAACGCTGCCATAATATTAAAAATCAGCGTGTCCGCATTCGCTGCAGCTGCATTTCCGGACACCATCACCGCATCAAAGGAATTGACGCCGGACTGCACAAAAAGGTTCGCGATAGCAAAGATGGCATTCTGGATACCGGTAGGTATGCCAAGCACCAGGATCGCTTTTCCGCAGGCCGGATCCAGTCTGAGCTTCGAAGGGTGCAGCCCACAGTCGTCCGTCCGTCGCAGCAGATGAAGCACGATCAGAAGTGCAGATAAATACTGTCCGATCACACTGGCGATGGCCACGCCCTCTGCTGCCATATGGCACACGATAACAAAAAACAGATTTAAAATAACGTTTACAATTCCTGCAATGGACAGATATACCAGCGGACGTTTCGTATCCCCGGTGGCGCTCAGAATACCGTTGCCGCAGTTATACAGTGCCATACCCGGCATGCCCAGTGCATAAATTTTCAGATACAAAACAGCACTGTCCATCAGCTCTTCTTTGGTATGCAGAATTCCAAGCAGTCCCTCTGCAAAGAAAAAACAGGCTGCACCCACAAGCAGACCGACGATCAGACAGATCACAAAGGCGGAATGCACGGTTTTAATCACGGATTCCCTGCGCCTTGCACCCAGCTCATGCGCCATCCGCACATTAACACCGCAGCCCATTCCGATCAGGAAGCCGGTAAACAGCGTGACCAGAAGCGTTGTCGAACCAACTGCCCCCAGTGCCCGGTAATCCGAAAATCGCCCTACCACCGCTACGTCACTCATATTAAACAGCACTTCCAGCACCTGGGAAAATACCAGCGGGCAGCTCAAGAAAAACAGGTTCTTCCAGATCGAACCTGTTGTCATTTCTATTGCTTTTGTTTTCTTTTCTCTCTCCATTCCCCTGTAAAAGCCTTTCTATCCACAGAATCTGCATCAATATGCGCTTTTTCAGGTCGTTTTTCGACCCGTATCTATCACAATACTCGCAGGAGTTGATTTTGTAAAGAGAAAAAGCACCCAGCAGGAGAAACCTCCTCCTGCCGAGTGCTTCTACAGTCTGCAGCTTTAAACACTATGCTGCTTTTTCTTTGCGACCAGCTCGCCGTTTTCCACTGCGATCAGGATCGTGTCACCCATTTGTACCTGATCTGCCAGGATCAGCTTTGCAGACAGCGTTTCCACATATTTCTGGATATAACGCTTCAACGGACGCGCGCCATAAATCGGATCATATGCGTTGTCTACAATGAACTGCTCCGCATCCGGGCTGAGTTCGATCGAAAGCTGCTTATCTTCCAGACGATGATTCAAGTCTGCGACAATCAGATGGATAATACCGCTGATGTTATCCTTCGTCAGAGGCTTGAACAGGATGATCTCATCCAGACGGTTCAGAAACTCCGGACGGAAGTGACCGCGCAGATCCTTCGTTACCAGCTCTTCTGCTTCCGGCTTAATCGTGCCGTCCGCATCGATGCCATCCAGCAGATAGTTCGCGCCGATATTCGAGGTCATGATCAGAATCGTGTTCTTAAAGTCCACGGTCCTGCCCTGGGAATCCGTAATCCGGCCGTCATCCAGCACCTGCAGCAAAACATTGAAGACATCCGGATGTGCCTTTTCAATTTCATCGAACAGGACAACTGAGTAGGGCTTTCTGCGGACTGCTTCTGTCAACTGACCGCCTTCTTCATAGCCAACGTATCCGGGAGGCGCTCCGATCAGACGGGACACAGAGTATTTCTCCATGTACTCACTCATATCGATCCGGACCATGTTGTTCTCGTCATCAAACAGGGACGCCGCAAGCGCTTTTGCAAGCTCCGTCTTACCGACACCGGTAGGTCCAAGGAACAGGAACGAACCGATGGGCTTGGTCGGATCCTTGATACCCGCTTTGGAACGGATAATGGCATCCGTCACCTTCGTTACCGCTTCATCCTGACCGATGACTCTCTTATGCAATTCGTCATCCAGATGCAGCGTCTTATTCCGCTCACTTTCTGTCAGCTTTGCAACCGGAATACCTGTCCACCGGGAAATAATCCGGGCGATTTCTTCATCGGTTACCGCTTCGTGAACCAGGGAAAGGTCTTCCTTCTTTACTTTTTCTTCTTCCTGCTCCAGCTGTTTTTTCAGCTCCGGCAGTTTGCCATAGGAAAGCTCTGCAGCTTTCTCCAGGTCGCCTTCGCGCTGTGCAATCTGAATTTCATTGTTGACCGCTTCGATCTCTTCTCTTAACTTGGAAAGGTTCTCTACGCTCTTCTTCTCGTTATCCCACTGCGCTTTGCGGTTGTTGTACTCGGACTTTAACTCCGCAAGCTCCTTCTGAAGTGCTTCCAGACGCTCCTTGCTCAGGGTGTCGTCTTCTTTTTTCAGCGCAGCCTCCTCAATTTCCATCTGCATGACCTTACGGCGCAGCTCGTCCAGCTCCGCAGGCATGGAGTCCATCTCGGTCTTGATCAGTGCGCACGCTTCATCCACCAGGTCGATCGCTTTATCCGGCAAAAACCGGTCAGAAATATAACGGTTGGACAAAACGGCGGCACTTACCAATGCATTATCCAGAATCTTTACGCCGTGATACACCTCATAACGATCCTTTAAGCCACGCAGAATGGAAATGGTATCCTCAACGGTAGGCTCATCCACCTGCACCGGCTGGAAACGACGTTCCAGAGCAGCATCCTTTTCAATATATTTGCGGTATTCATCCAGTGTCGTTGCACCGATACAATGCAGCTCGCCTCTCGCCAACATAGGCTTTAACATGTTGCCGGCATCCAGTGCACCGTCTGTTTTGCCCGCACCGACAATGGTATGCAGCTCATCAATAAACAGAATAATCTGTCCTTCGCTCTTCTTCACATCCTCCAGCACTGCCTTCAGACGCTCTTCGAATTCGCCCCGATACTTGGCACCTGCTACCAGTGCACCCATATCCAGTGCGAAGATCTTTTTATCCTTCAGCCCTTGGGGTACGTCGCCCCGCACGATTCTCTGTGCCAGTCCTTCGACAACGGCGGTCTTGCCGACGCCGGGTTCACCGATCAGAACCGGGTTGTTCTTCGTTTTTCTGGAAAGAATCCGAACCACGTTACGGATTTCATTATCCCTGCCGATGACCGGATCGAGCTTCTGGGCTCTCGCCTTTTCTACCAGATCCTGTCCATACTTCTCCAATGTATCATAAGTAGCCTCCGGATTGTCCGAAACGACTCTCTGATTGCCGCGCACCGTGGACAATGCCTGTAAAAAACGCTCCCGCGTGATGCCGTACTCGGTAAAGATCTGCTTGATCTCCTTATTCGGATACTGCAGCATGGACAAAAACAGATGCTCTACAGAAACATATTCATCTCCCATCTGTTTTGCTTCATCCTCGGCATGGATCAGCACCTGATTTAAGTCCTTGCCGATATAAACCTGACCGCCCTGCACCTTTACGCGCTTTGCCAGCGCCTGTTTGCTGCGGTCCACAAAATGCTCCTTCTGGATTTCCATCTTCTCGATCAGCTTTAAGATCAGGCTGTCTTCGATGGTCAGAAGGCTGTATAAAAGATGTTCTTCTTCGATCTCCTGATTGCCGTATTCATAGGCAAGCTTTTCACAGTTCTGCACTGCTTCTACGGATTTCTGGGTAAATTTGGAAATGTTCATACACAGCTCCCTCCTTACTCAATCTATCATGGTTTCGCCATTCGGCTCCTCTATTGAAACCTTCCGGCCGCTGTTGTTTGTTCTAGTGAAGCTATAACACTTCATCTGAATCCTACTATAACACCAGCTATTAGCCACGTCAAGAGGTGAGTGCTAATTATTTTGTGAAAATTGTGTGAATGTGTGAACTCTACAAGTCATGCTCCTGTCTGCATGCGGATTGCCAGCAGCTTCTGAATTTCCTCTCTGGTTGGCATTACACGCAGTGCTCCTATTTTTTCACGCACCATCTGTACTGCAAAGGGGATTCCCATTTTAGGAATCCCCCTATCATTATCCATGCGTTTTCCAACTCCATGTAAGTTTTATCATGTGTTTTCTAAACCAGATCGTATTTCACCACATCGATTTTAGCTGCACCTTCCGCAAAGAATGAAATTCCTTTTGCCTCCTGCTCTGTAAATATGACAGCCGACATAACCTGCTCGCCATCATTAATAAATACTTCTGCGCTAAATCTATCCAAAATCACACGAAGCTTTAATTCATTGGCATCTCCATTTACCAGACATCTTCTCTGATGAACCAATGCTCGTTCGCTTCCCGAAAATTTTCTGTCAATTTTCAGGACAGACTCATCCGGGCGGAAGCACAATTCTGTATGAAACCTCTCATTTTGTGCAAAACGTAATGCGAATTTCTTATAGACATTTTCCTTATCTTCCGGACGTATCACAAGCTCCATATCTATCGTTCGTCCTTCGATTTTATCCAATGAGATCGTATCATTATTTATTACTACATTATTGTACTCAACTCTGTCTTTTCGCATCGCATCGAGTTCTTTGATCGGCGTTTGATAAAGCCTTCCGTTTTTCACAGATAATTCTCTCGGCAGACTCATTTGTGCAAACCATTTTGAGTCATTGCAACGATGAGCAATCGTGTCCCAGTTCTGCATCCAGCCAATCATAATTCTCCGTCCATCCGGGGTTCCCAACGTCTGCATTGCATAAAAATCAATTCCATAATCCACAGACTGCGCAAACTGCTCTTTTAAGGTATATTTATCCTGGTCCATTTCTCCTATGATACATAAAGTACCATTTCCGTTATGATATTCCAAGCCTTCCGGCAGCATATCCTGTGGACTGGTCAAAAGAACGTGTTTCCCATCCAGTTCAAAGAAATCCGGACATTCCCACATCTTTCCAAAACGTTTCTTATTTTTTGCAAGGATGCTGACAAATTTCCAGTCAAATCCGTTTTCGCTTCTATAAAGAAGAATCTGTCCACTTCCATCTGCCGGTCTGCTTCCGATAACACAATAGAAGTTCCCATCTTTTCCTTTCCAGATCTTTGGATCACGGAAATCCACTTTACTTGCACCTTCCGGAAGATCTTTGGCTGTCAGAACAGGATTCTTCTCATATTTCTTATAATCTTTTCCATCTCCAACAGCCACTGCCTGTGTCTGAATATCCCTTACAGTTCCATCTTCCATTGTTTCCTGACCTACCGCAGTATAGAGGAGCAGTTGTCTTCCGTCCTCTAACTCTATTGCGCTTCCTGAAAAGCATCCAATTTTATCATAATCTTCATCCGGTGCCAAAGCTGCCGGAAGATGTTTCCAGTGAAGCAGATCTTTACTAACCACATGACCCCAATGCATACTGTTCCAGTGTGTATCGTATGGATAATACTGATAAAAAAGATGGTACTCTCCCTGATAGTATGAAAAACCATTCGGATCATTCATCCATCCGACATATGGACTCACATGAAAAGCCGGTCTGTCTTCTGCTTTTATCTGCTTTCCCTGTTCATCTTCATATTTTCTAGCCTTTTCTAACATCTCACTCATGCAAATTCTCCTATTGTTCGTAGCGTTATTTTTCTTCACTCAATGACTTCTGATACTGATCAAAGTATTTCTGTTTAATTGAAAGATAATCAGAAAGTCCATACTGTTCCATTTTCTTCAGATAGGAATCCCACTCTTTTTCAATTCCACCATTCAGGATCCAGTCTGCTTTCTTCTGCTCTGCATATTTTCTAATATCTGTATCGTACTGAGACACTTTATTGGTATCCTCAATGCTCATAAAGACGTTTGGATAAACATACTTGCTGTTCATATGTAGACAGGATTTCCGATGCCGGCAAGTTCATATCTGTCTGTAACGCATAAGCTTTTTCAAAACCTATACTCATAATATTTCCGGCCTGTAAAATAAACTGAATTACAATAATATTTTTAATTGCAGGCAACTCTACATACCAGATTTGCTGCAGAAGATTTGCTCCATCCATGAGAGCAGCTTCTTCCAGCTCTTTGCTGGCATTCGACAATGCTGCCGTGTACATAATAGATGCCCATCCTGCCGCCTGCCAGATTCCGCTTGCAATATAGATTGTCCGAAATGCAGAAGGCATTGTCATCCAGTTTGTGCTGATTCCGAGTACTTTATTCAGCGGTCCTACAGGCGATAAAAACATACGGACCATACCACAAAGTACGATGACGGAAATAAAGTTCGGCATATAGATCAAAAGCTGAACCTTCTTCTTGATTCCTGTCTTTTGAATACGATTCAGAAGCAATGCAAGAATAATTGGAACCGGGAACCCCCACAGCAATCCGTAGATACTCAATTTTAATGTATTCATCAGATAGCTCATGAAATCTGGTGAAGATAAAAATCGTCTGAAATACTCCAGTCCGACCCAGGGACTCCCAAGAACTCCTTTGATTACATTGTAGTCTTCAAAAGCAATCAGAAGACCACCCATCGGAAGATACTTAAAAATAATTGTCAGCAAAAGTCCCGGCATCAGGAAGAATAAATATAGCTGCCAGTTTTTCTTCACATAAGTCCCCTTTTCTCTCCAGGTTCGCTTGCTTGCGGACTTTGCTTGGTTTTGCATTCTTTTCATGCATTACTCCCTCCATTCCTTTAACGCTTCGCACAAAACCGGTTAAGTAACCGGTTACTTTCTAATTTGATAATACGCTATTCCTCTCATTCTGTCAACACTTTTGCGCGTGAAAATAACCGGTTACGTAATCGGTTATTTTCCCATTGTGTTTTTCCATGAGAATTGCTATACTAAAGACTATTATAAACTGTTAGTCGTCATATTGAAGGAGATTCCGCTTTTATGAGTAAAAAACAGGTAACTTTTGCAGATATTGCAGAATACACAAATTTTTCAAAGACTACAATATCAAGATACTTCAATCATCCTGATTCTCTTACCTTAGAAAACCAGGAAAAGATTTCACAGGCTCTTGACATACTTGGATATAAAAAGAATAAGCTGGCAAAGGTTCTGGCGAATGGAAAAAGTGAATTTATCGGAATCATTGTTCCAAACCTTTACCTGCACTATTATTCTGAGATGCTGGCACAATTTCTTTCCAGCTACAGAGATTATCATTATAAATTTCTTGTTTTCGCCAGCGAACATGGGGCTGAAGAAGAGCAACAATACATTGAAGAGCTTCTATCTTATCAGATTGAGGGACTGATTGTTTTAAGTCACACGCTTCCATCTGAAAAGCTCGCTTCCTATCAGATTCCTGTCATCGCAATTGAACGTGAAGCAGAACATATCAGCAGCGTCAATACTGATAACTATATGGGAGCACTTCAGGCTACTTCCTTGTTGATCCGGGATAAATGTGACATACTGATTCATATAAATGTCAATGTGACGAAGTCTGCCCCGGCTTATGACCGTATCCGGGCTTTTAAGGAAACTTGCGAAGAACATCATGTTCCATATGATATCGATCTGAGTGTAGAAGGTAATACTTATCATGAGATTTTAAACGTGATCCGGGTAATTTTCGATAAAATAGAAGCCAAATACCCTGATCAAAAAAAAGGTATCTTTCTTGCGAATGATACCTATGCCAATATGTTTCTGAATTTAATTTTCCAAAAATACGGAACATTTCCTTCCACTTATGAGATTGTTGGATTTGACGATTCCCCAATTGCCAGCGAGGCAATCCTTCCAATCACAACCGTTGGTCAGCAGATTGATGTCATTGCCAAAACTGCCATGGATCTTCTGGTCCGGCAGATGGATGAGCAGAAAAAGCGTGCTCCCAAACCATTGGGCGAACCCATCCACAAACAAATTACCCCTATATTGATTCGCCGTAATACAACACAATAGTTTATCCTCTTAGCTGCGCTGTAAGGAACATGCCACGATACCATTTCGGGCAAGCTTTGGAGCAGTTGCTTAACCTGGTATTTATTGTGATCAGATTTGTCTTATGTATCAGAAAAGATAGAGATAAACCGGTATTGTCTCTGCATTAAAAAAATCACAATCAGGGATTATCTGATCATGATTCTGCCGATTCTGATCAGTGATTTTTTATGGAGTCTCGGGCAAACTCTTTCCTGCCTTACGCGCCATCCTCCAGAGCACGGTTGCAAGCCCGACCGCCATCGGCACATAAAACGACGCCGCCCTGCTGACGATCATCGACACAGGTAACGTCCCTCCGATGAAAATCTGTGCAAACGCGCTCCGATACACGAGCTCCGTAATTCCCTGCGCGCCGGGCACCGGAAGCATGTCCACTGCCAGCGTCACCGCCGCCTGTAAAAAGACGACGCTCCACAAATTTGTCCCGAAAAGCCCCATTCCGCAGTACACCAGCCAGGTAATCACAAATGCGCTGTTTCTCTGCACAAAGGTCAGTGAAAATGCTGCCGCAAGCCGCCCCGGATGCTCTTTTAAAAATAGGACTGCCCGATGATATTCCTGCACGAAGCACCGCACCTTTTCCTGTCTGCCCACGCTTCCCGAAGCTTTCCACAAATGCAGTTTCACGAACAATCGATCAAAAATATCCGCCCAGGCAATTATCCATTGCGGCAGGACAATCATTCCAGTCACGACAAGCGTGATCGCCAGATTCAAAAACAGACCCAGAAGATACAGACCGAAATATCCGCCAAGATATTGCCGCAGCATTTCCCCCTGAAAAATCAGCAGAAATGTACCGATACAAACTAACACCAGCTTATAGCACACCGCTGTGACCATCAGTACGACCGTACTGCTGCTGACGCTGTTTCCATCCTTCTTCATTTCATAGAGCTGCATCGGCTGTCCGCCGGTCGCGGACGGTGTGATTCCGGAATAAAAAAATCCGAGAAACGAATAGCTGATACATGTCAGAAGTCCGCTTTTTCCGCCTGCTGCCCCAAGCAGAATCCTTATGATCGTCCCTTCCATACAGACAAAGAAAAGGCCGAGTGCCACCGCCCCGGCCAGACTCATTCCCCGCATGCTCTTTACCGCTGCCCAGATCTCCTGCGGCTTCTGCCCGCTAAAGCAAAACCGCAGCGTGAATACCATCACCGCCAAAAACAGCAGTGTCTCCCAAAAATGTTTTTTTCGTCCGCCTGCAGGCATATCCTTTTTTCGAACCTTCATATTCCTCTCCATTCTACAGGCATGCAACGCCCAAAAACATGTGCGCGCCATGACTGCGCTGCTGCGCATGCAGCACGAACATCCATCAATTCATCGCCGGACGCGGCCGCCAGTCACGCCCCATGCCAGCAGATTCCGATGCCGCTGCAGTTCCTACTGCGCTGCCCTCCACCAGCTCTGCCAGTGTTCCCTCGAATACAAGCGTTCCGGCACAGCTGTCTTTTCCCAACTGTTCATACACATCCCGTGGCGTGACAAGCGGAAACGGCTTTTGCCATTCCTGCAGCCCGACCTTCTGGGTTACACGCGCCAGCCACGACGAACAGGTGTCGTGATTTTTCTGGTCAAAGGCGATTCCAGCTAACAAAAACACAAGCCCGATCACCATATAATGATGGGTAAAGCGTCGTTCCCATTCCGTTTTTGCCTCCTGCTGCAGCGCTTCCCTCTGCACATTCGTACATGCCACGCGGCAGACCTGATAGCGTGCGGTCGGATATTTTTTCAGAATTTTTTCCCGATTTTCCCGTTCAAAGCCCGCAAACAGCGGAATCGCCGGATTGCGTCTGCCGATGCTGTAAGCTTCTTTCAACTCCGGATCGAAGCCCAGCACGACATGCACATAATTCTGCCCGATCACTCGGCGGATGATCGAAGCAAACAGACCAGGCGTGTCTACAAAGCCAATGTAGATTGCGGACTGCGCCGCGGCATTATCCTGCTTTTTCCTATTCTTCATCGCCGCACCCTCACTGAAACTGCCAGATCCGGCGCGCCATGCGGTATCCTCCGATCACCACCGCCGCCCCAGGCGCACCCGGCAGACAGGTCAGACCGCTGATGCTGCCAAGCCGCAGCCTTCGATAGAGTTTCGGATTCTCATTTTTTAACGACTGCCAGAGCTTTTTTCTGCGCTGCCGCCCTTCTTTTCCGAGCATCAGCAGATGGATCGTGGAAATCGCCATCATAATCGAGCTGTTGCGGTAGAGATAGCGGCGCAGCTTCGGTTCAGTGTTCTGCACCGCGTCCGACCCGACGAACCGGTTGCCGAGCTGCGTCACGAGAATCTGCTGATCGATGCGCGACACGAGCACTTTTTCGTTAACCGACTGATCCTCGCGCCCCAGATAATAATGGTACAAATCCTCATTCAGATAATAAATCCGCTGCACGAACGGAAGCGGGCAATTTGCAAACAGGTTGTCCACATAAAACGTATGCTCCGGAAGCTTTAACCCACAGTCATACAACACTCCCGTCCGAAAAATCAGCGCATGCATGACAAGATACTGTTCCGGCGAAAAACAGCCGATTTCGTCCCACCTGCAGATTTTTTGCTCGGGAAAAAGATTTCCGTAGCGGACTGCTTTCGTTTTTCCCTCTTCCAGATGATCGTATACATAGTTGCAGACAACCAGGTCGGGGCGTTTTTCCTCCTTTGTCCGGCACCAGAAACGCAGGACGCTCATCAGCTTATGAAATGCAGCCTCATCCAGCCAATCGTCCGAATCCACAACCTTGAAATAAATTCCGTTTGCGAGCATCAGCCCTGCGTTGACACCGGAACCGTGCCCGCCGTTTTTCTTGTGCACAACCCGAACCACATCCGGGTATGCACGCGCATACTGATCTGCAAGCTGTCCGGTTCTATCCGTCGACCCATCATCCACCAGAATAATTTCCAGCCCGTCGCGCTCTTTTAAAAGGGATTCCACACACCGTTCCAAATAGCTTTCCGAATTATAGCAGGGCACTGTCACCGTCAGGCACTTTCCTTCCTTTTCTCTATCGATATCCATAAAAAAACCTCCGCAGTCGTTTGTTTCATTTGCCCTTATCATAAAGGCAAATTCCAAACAGCCGCAGAGGCTTTTCCGAAATTTTTTCTAAACAAAAGCTTATTTTTCTGAAGGAATTTCTTAATCCTCCGTAAGAATTAACCCGCCATATGGAAGAACTCGATCAAAAACAGCCAACTCAAGCCGTAGTAGGACACTACCGCAACAAGGTCGTTGATGGTCGTAATCAAAGGACCGGAAGCAACTGCCGGATCGACCTTGATCTTTTTGAAAAGCAGTGGAATACACGTACCAACCGCACTGGAGATCAGCATTGCCAGAAGCAGGGCAACACCGATGCACGCGGATACCGCATAGGAAAAGGCGAGGGTCTTTCCTTTGATTGCAAAAATATAGAGTCCGATCAGTACAAAGGACATCAGTCCCAACAAACCACCGTTGCATAAGCCTATCCTCATTTCCTTAAAGACAAGCTCTGCCTTCTGCTTGCCGGTCAGGGATTCGTCCATCAATACCCGGATCGTCACAGCCAGGGACTGTGTACCGACGTTACCTGCCATATCCAGAATCAGGGACTGGAAGCACATGATGATCGGCAGCTGCGTCACAACTGTCTCAAACATGCCTACAACCGACGAAACAACCATGCCGAGAGCAAGCAGGATCAACAGCCACGGCATTCTTTTTTTCATGCTTTCCTTTAACGGCTCCTTGAGATCCTCTTCTGCCGTCAAACCAGCCAGCTTTGCGTAATCCTCGCCCATTTCGTCATCAACCAGCTCGATGATGCTGCTGGATGTGATGACGCCCAACAGGCGGTTATCGTTATCCAGGACAGGAACCGAATCCTCAGAATAATCCTTCAGGCGTTCGATACACTCGTCGATCTCTTCCTCCGCATATACATACGGATAAGAGGTTACAACCAGCTCCTCAAGCGGATGATCCTGCCTTGCAATAATCAGGTCTTTTAAGTCGATGGCACCGTAAAATTTCTGCTGGCTGCTTACGACAAAAATTGTAGAAATATTATCGTTTTTGGCTGCCTGACAGATCAGGCTGCTCATTGCTTCCTTCACGGTAACATTTTTCTGGATGATAATACAGTTAGTGGTCATCCTGCTGCCGATCTCATCCTCATCGAAGGATGCGATCACTTCGATATCGTGGCGGACATCGTCATCCAGCAGATCGATCAACAGACGCTTTTTGCCTTTATCGAGCATGCGCAGCACTTCTGCCAGCGAGTCTGTCTCCATTCCGGAAAGGATCGCCGCAGCCTTACGCGGTTCCATTTCTTTTAAGTACTCTGCTGCTTCATCTGCTTCCGTATATTCTAAAATGTCCGAAAGCATATCCTTATCCAGGATCCGGTACAGCTTGCAGCGTTCCTGTACCGTCAGCTTTTTGAGAACTTCCGCAAGGTCATTGGCATGGTAATCCTCCAGCCGGCTGCTCATCACCGCCGGGGAGGTATTGCTCCGGATAATGTCAATGATCTCTTGAGTATAGTCCTTTGTCTCCATCTCTCCCGTCTCCTTTCTTCTCCAAACTTGCACACAGAGACACCATCTTCTGCATAAATCACGCAACAAAAAGAAGCCCCTTTGCGTTGATCCACGCCTGCGGCATCTTCTGCAACCTGCTTTTCACCTGACTTGTCGTGCTATTGGGATTCCATAGGACAGGAGCAATAGAAACTCTATCGCCATGAAGAAGAAAGAACTGAACAGAAAAAAGGCTCAGAACGAAACGGATCTGCTGCGTCTCTGTGCTTTTTCTGCTTCCCATCCTATGCAGCGACTTCGCCCGTGAGCATCGCAGCTATCCATTTCATTCACCTGCCTTTGTCTTTGAATTTCTAAACACTATAAATTATTATAAACATCAAATTTTGAAAAAGCAATGGCATTTTGCCACTTTTATTCCTGACAATAGAATGCTCGCAGAGCGTGCATTCTATTGTTGCATCCCTTTTTCAGGCCTCTGTCACCTCATAGTCCATGCACACGCGGCATTTCACGTTCGGGCGCACCTTGCCGTCCGCAACCGCCACATGGGCCGGATGTACGGAATAGCCTTTCAGGGAAGCTGCATCTGCAAAGCAGGAATCCAGCATCAGATCCGCATTGGAAGAAGGAAGCCCTTCTGTATGTACCTGAATGGAAAGCAGACCGGGAATCTGCCCTGCAAGCCCTTCCAGACCAGCTTTAATGCCCTCCTTGATTTCCGTTTTTTCTTCTTCTGTAAAAGAATCCTTTAACTGCCATAAAATCACATGCTTTACCATTTTCTTATCCTCCTGCTTTCTGTTGAAGGCTTTTTACTGTTTCTTAGGCTTTCTTTCCTTTTTCTTTTACAAACTGCATACCAAGCACCAGCGCCAGTCCAATGATGCCGGCAATCCAATGAAAGCTGGAGAAAGCCAGCGGAGCCTGCGCTTCTTCCAGCGTTGTCGGTCCCATCACGATTGCATAGAAGGAGCCCACCATCATGCCGACGATGCAGTACAGCGTCTGGGGGCGGAAGCGCTCCAGGCAAACCTTGATAATCTTTACAACACTACATGCTCCTGCTACGATACCAAGTCCAAAGAAGATCAGGTTCGGTACATAGGAAAGCTGCAGCCCCAGCGCTGCGCGGATCGCAGAAATCACCGGAATGTATACACCGAAGATCAAAAGCAGGGTGGAACCGGAAATACCGGGTAAAAACATCGCAGAAATCGCAATCATTCCGATAAAGAACAGTTTAATCGCATTTCCGAGCTGGAAGTGGCTCAGATCCATCGAAGAGGTTCCGGCTCTGCCGTTTAACCAGGTGATCCCGGCCACCAACACAATACCTAGGATCAGGAATAAAATGCCCTTGCCAAACTGCTTGAAGCCATCCCTTTCTTCCCGGATAATCAGCGGAATCGCGCCCGCAATAAATCCGATAAACAGAGAGCTTACCACATAAATATGACTTTCGAACAGCGCTGACAGGATGACAACCGCAAGCCCCATGCCGATGATCCATCCGATACCCAGTTTGATCAGATAGGCGATTGCTTTTTTCTTATCTTCCATCTTGCCAAAGGCAAGGTCATGGACCGAACCGATAAACTGGTCATAAAACCCCATAATAAAGGCCACCGTACCGCCGGATACACCGGGAACGCTGTCCGCCAGCGCCATACAAAAGCCTCCAATTGCTTCTTTAATCATGAATATCCTCCTAAAATTTTCGTTTTTCCAATTACATCTTTCCCAGAATACCTTAACTACTGGCTCCTGTCAACCGCTGGCAGCTCTGCGCAGATATTCTTTACGCAATCTTTACCCAGCTTCCCAAAGCACAATAAAATACTGTATCATCAGCATACAGGAACGGACTGCAGCTTGCTGCGTCACTGTTTTCTAGGGAAATAGCTTTTTCATCAGCTCTGTCTGGGATGCCATTGCATTTTTCTGAAAAATATCGATTCGATGGATTTCTGTACTGCGGTCAGAAAAGGCAGGGAACAAAAAGCCCCACTCCGGTTCACCAGGCTCGTATTCGCCCTCCAGCGGACTGATCGTGCACACTAAAAAATCGTACACCTCTTCAGACTCCCACAGACTTTCCTTGTCGGACGCTTTGAGCGGGACATCGTAGGTTCCGTGAAACAAAAAGACCGCGTAATCTTTTCCAACGCTCTGATAATGCTCACCGACCAGTTCATAAAACGTTTCGTTCAGGGCGTCATTTTTGAGCCTCGCCTCCCGCATCGCCATCAACAGCTGCCACAGGCTTCCGGGCCTTTCCTGTGTCGGTGAAAATTCGTATTCTTTTAGCTGTTCATTTGTCTTCGAAAAAGGAACCGCCTTTGCAAGCGCGAGGTTCTTCGCCTTTTCTTCCCCGGAAAGCTTCAGAAAATGTATGTTAAAGCTTCCGTCCAGAAAGCCGTCCTCATCCATATATCCGCCCGCGATCCGATCCATGCAGGTGCGGCTCGGTGTCATCCGTCTGGTCAGTTCCAGCATATCTTCCCTGTTGATCATTCTGAGTTCCCCATTCCTCAAAAAATTTCCGGTTGCTTCCAAAGTCTGTTTTGCCCAGCAATCCGTTCATCTGCTTCCTGTAAAAAGCCACGAGTGTACTTGTAACCCATAGTGTACCAGAATCTCTTTTTTCTGACAACTTTTCTTGCTTTTTAAATGGGCTTATTATATGATGAAACTATCTTGATACAGGTCTGTTTTCCTGTACTGACACGGATTCTATTGAACGGAGGCTTCCTTATGAAAATGCACAAACATTTCGGGCTTGTTTTAACAGCCTGTCTGGTTCTGTCCCTGCTCTTTACACCGGCTTTTCTGCTTCCTGCTCAGGCAGCTAATACGGTTACCGTACAGGGCAAGGTCATGTCCGGCACCACCGGCAGCCTTTTGCTGCTGGATACCCCTCAGGGCAAAATGGAGATTAAGATCGATAATGCCACTGACACCACTGCCGGTAAAATCCTGCTGCCCGATCAGGCAATTTCCGTCACCGTTACCGGCGGCAACGACGGCTATCTGCATGCAACTAAAATTTCCACCGGCAATCAGATCGGCAATGTCATTGTAGATACCAACAACACAGTTGACGTCACCGGAACCCTCAACAAAAATACAAAGGACAACGATCTGCATCTGGATACTCCTCAGGGTGAGATGATCATCCGGCTGGATCCTTCTACCGAGATGGGCAGCTGTGCCTTCCTTGTTTTAAACGGCAAATACCGCATTACCTGCGGACGCGGCTCTGACGCATATCTCCACGCTGTAAAAATCGCGGACGCTTCTTCTGCAGCCAATACCTCTGCATCTGTAAACGGCGATAACTCTGCTTATCCGTTCATAAACGGCACGGTAGATTCCAAAACGACCAACAACCTGCTCTATCTCTCCACCACCGGAGGCACGATGCAGTTTGTAATCGACAACAATGCAAACACCTTAAAGGGTCTGATGATGACAAGTGGACGTTCCCTGACCGTTTATTATTACCACGGCAATGATGGCTATCTACACGCCGTTACCACAGTCGGCGCAAGAAGCAGCTCCTCGGCTTCTGTCAATACCGCTTCCACGCTGACCGCCACCGGCACGGTAAACGGGAACTCAACCGAAAATATGCTTTTCCTCGATACACCTCAGGGACAGATGGAAATCAAGCTCGATTCCGTCAACGCAATCAACGGCTGCAGGGTTCTGGTCACCAACCAGCGCATTTCCGTTACCTGTGCGTCTGGCTCCGACGCCTATCTGCACGCGGTTACGATCACTGCAATACGATAGAATGCACGCTCTGCGAGCATTCTATTGTCATGAATAATAAAAGTTACAGTTCACTCTGCGAACCTTCTATTGTCAAACATAAACCGGCTGTACAATTCCGGGACACGCTATTTACAGCCTGTCCCGGTTTTCTTTTTATCGTACACAAAAATCCGTTTATGTGCGTCCAGAATGCTGTTTCTCTGCATCCTGCTTTCGTTTCCATGACCGCATTGCGACATTATTTTTATACATCCTAAGGAGGTTTTTCATGGACATAGAATTTTACAACAAACTGAATCAGGCTCTACATGGAGATGCGGGAAAAATTGACCGGGTTATGCGTTTTCGCTATCTCAACGAGTTCGTCAAACCCGGACAGATCCTGTTTGCAGGCTCCAGCCTGATGGAACAGTTTCCCATCCAGGAATTTATCGCGGATTTTGACCTTCCGCTGACCATCTATAACCGCGGTGTCGGCGGCTTTACCACATCGGAAATGCTCGCCTGCATGCAGGACTGCGTTTATGCGCTCCGTCCCGCCTACATTTTTATCAACATCGGAACCAACGACTTAAACGATCCCGCCTGCACGCCAGACGTTCTGCACAACCGCTATCGCACCATTCTTTCCGGCATCCGCGAACATCTTCCACAGGCAAAGCTGTTTCTGCTCGCCTATTATCCGGTCAATCCGGAGGTCGCCGCCGCAGGCATGAAAGAAGTGTTAAAAGTCCGCAACAATGACTGTATCTGCCGCGCCAACGAGATGGTAAAAGAGCTCGCCGCCGAGGTCGGTGCAGCCTACATAGACGCCAACGATGACATCAAGGATGAAAAGGGACAGTTAAAAGCAGAATATACCGTAGAAGGGATGCACATGTACGCAAACGGCTACAAAGCGGTGCTCGACCGGCTGCTTCCGCACCTTTTAACGTTAAAGTAATAAAAATACACTTTAGAATGGAGCCTTCAACCAATGTACACAAATACGACACAATATTTACGTGCTCTCGCCTCCGATCTTGTCCATGGCTGCCGCCGCACAGCTGCAGACGGCACTGTGATTTATACCCCGGACGGCACTGCCAGCTATGACGGACTGTGGCTCCGCGATTTTTCCTATATGGTGGAATACGCAGGCTTCGCCATTCCGGATCAGGATATTGTAAACTGCATCCGCTATGCGGTCCGTCACCGCCGTGCCGACGGATGGATGCCAGACCGGGTGACGACAGACGGTCTGGCTG
>ULTZ01068399.1_pt1 | contig 19636 bp, 15 predicted proteins | sample 1957981 | NCBI WGS metagenome assembly ULTZ01 (sample SAMEA4835745, study PRJEB28245) | human gut metagenome | biome: gut microbiome; material: fecal sample | place: Denmark | collected 2008
TATTCTCTGAATATAAACAAGTTAAAGGCTCTATTAGGAAAATAAAAAAAGGCTGTTTCAAAACAATAAATCCCACTCTGAGGTGGGATTTATTGTTTCTAGAAGAGTTCCAATTGCTGCTCTGCCCAACAGCTATCATCAAAGGACTCCTCTTACCAGATATTTGCACATCAAACGTAGGGATAGACAGCAACTCCGCTTTTTGACTTTTCGTGAGTTCTACTTTGCTCATATCACATCGTCCAGACATTTAAAAGACCAACCTATCAACATATGGACGATAAGGTTCCATAATATCATCAGCCAAACAATATACATTGTAACGATTATGATGATGGATGCCAAGAGTAGGTTTTTCATAAGAGTGAGCTTGGCAGGCTTCATTCCGTGTTCCCGTTTGATCGTATGGCAAAGACTATGGACTTGTCGGAAGAGCGACTGGAACGCAGGAACATCTTCAGTCCTTCAGCTAAGATTTCATGGTCCTGAAGGCGTACACCGGCTTCTCTGACAGACAGCTGGTGAAACATCTTAACGGAAACATACACTACCAGATGTCCTGCGGAATCATGATCTTTGTTTTAATGTTACCCCGAACTCACGTATATAGTCACCTCCCCAAAAATACTTTCTTGATGAACGGGGCAAGAGGAACAGACACTTGGCTTTGGAACTCCACAAAACAGTTGTAAGAGACAAGCTATGGAAACAAATGACGCATGTGCTGGCAAACCTTTTCAATCCCGTTGTTTGAAGGTTTTGAGCGTGTATTTTTCCATCATAGCGTCAAAAAACTTGTAGAAGTCGTCTGCCATACAGAATATTTCTATAACTTTGTCTTTGGTGATCATAGCGATTATTGTTTGTAATCCTTTGTATTTCAACACTATAAAGTTATAACAATTTTCACTAATCACCGAACCTACAGACGCTTACAATTCATCTAGCTCACGTTAATTATTACCACACAGATATGGCACGTTGTCTATATAATTCCACAATCCGCGAATTCCTACAGTTATCACCCGAATCACTGTTAGGACATTTCGTAAACAATTACCACGGGATAGCTCTTACCACAACCAATGAAGCGTGGAACAACGAGATTCACATCATGCAAGAGATTCTACAGCCATGGATGGATGAAGATGGACAAGTGATTTTCGAGTACGACATTCCGCGTCTGGGAAAACGGATCGATGTTGTATTACTACTCCGTGGGCTAATCTTCTGTTTCGAGTTCAAGGTCGGAGAGCGGGAGATGCTTCAATCCAATATTGAACAGGTCCTAGATTATGCCCTTGACCTGAAAAACTTTCATTTGCTGAGCCAAGACAGAATCATTGTCCCAATCCTCGTGCCTACTCAATTCCGAACAAGTTCAAGCGAGTTCATACCCTCGGTATACGATGATTCCATATATAACCCATTGGTGACTGGAGCCAACGGATTGCAGAAACTCATTGCGGATGTTCTAGCTCATGCCGGAGCAACAGCTCCAGATCCGAGTCTGGGAGCAGACTGGGTCATCAGTCCTTATTCACCCACCCCAACCATCATTGAAGCTGCCAAAAGACTCTATGAAAATCACTCAGTAGAGGACATCACCCGCCACGAAGCTGACAAGGTATCAACCGACCGTACCATTGCGTATATTCTCGATGTAATCAAGACCAGTCGTGAGAAAGGAGAGAAGAGCATCTGCTTTGTAACCGGTGTACCCGGAGCAGGAAAGACGTTAGTCGGACTAGACGTTGCCGTCAAACAGTCCTATCAGAATGGCGATAAATTGGTCGAGGACGAGGGCGCAGTCTACCTATCCGGCAACGGGCCACTGGTCGCAGTACTTACCGAAGCTTTGGCCATAGACAACCACAAGAAATGCAAAGCTCGGGGCGAGAAAAAGAATATGTCGGACTCTCGGAGGGAGGTCGGTAAATTCATACAGATGATTCACCGCTACCGCGACAACATGCTGGCCAAGATCAAGAATCCCGTTGAGAACGGAGTCCTGGAGATTGACCCGCAGAAAGCGATGAAGCTGGCAAGGTCCGGCTACGGAGAAGTAGAACATGTAGCTATCTTCGACGAAGCACAGCGTTCATGGGCGCATAAAAGGCTCGCAGACTACCTTAAACGAGGCGGTACCTACGGGAACAAACTCAAGGTACCGAATTTCCCCTACTCTGAAGCCGCATTCCTAATTTGGTCTTTGGATCAGCGGGAGGACTGGGCAACGATCGTATGTTTGGTAGGCGGTGGTCAGGAGATCAACACCGGAGAAGCAGGCATTTCAGAGTGGATCAAAGCGCTCAATGAGAAATTCACACACTGGCGAATCTATATCTCCGACAAACTGACCGAGGCGGAATATGCTGAAGGTCGGGTCAATGAACTATTGGCTGATAATGACAAAGTTACTTTCTCATCAGAGCTGCATCTAGGAGTCAGTCTGCGTTCGTTCAGAGCAGAGAACCTCTCAGCCTTTATACACTCCTTACTCTCTTTCAATCCGGATGCTTCCAGTTGGTACAACACGATAAAAGAGCGCTATCCGATTGTTCTGACAAGAGATATGGCCAAAGCAAGAGCATGGCTACGCAAGAACACCCGCGGTTCACAACGCTCTGGCGTGCTGGTTAGCAAGGCAGCCGCACGGTTCAAACCATTGGCCGTCGATATTCTGGAGCAAGGCGATGAGAATGCCGTACACTGGTTTCTGGAGGATAAAAATGACATCCGTTCATCCAATTTCCTCGAAGATGCCGCAACAGAGATTCAGGTTCAGGGTCTCGAACTGGATTATACATGCGTCCTCTGGGATGCTGACTTAAGATGTGAAAACGGACAGTGGCGATATTATAACTTCAACGGTCGAACAGCCTGGCGCGAAGAAACCGGCAAAACCGAAGGTAGCCTTGAGCGAATGAAATATATGCTGAATGCCTATCGAGTCCTCCTAACACGAGCCCGCATCGGCATGGTCATCTGCGTTCCAGTAGGAAACTCCAACAAAACCATCAGCGGATTTCCAGAAGATGCAACTCGACTTCCAGAATTTTATAACGGCACCTATGAATACCTCAAGTCGATAGGGTTGGATGAAATCTAATCCTATTAAATTAAAACAATACTCCTATAAAGCCGTTCCACATATAGAACATCAGGCAGTCTGAACAATTTCGGCGACTTTCCTCCGAAAAAGCTGGACTACATTCGCCGTGTGAATGCCAAAGAAAATGTACGGGATTTCGATCTATCTCGTCCTTACCTTGATTCGTTTCAAGCCATAGTGTTCCTTCTGCATTCCGAACGAACCCTCCATCTTTGTCGCCCTCACCCTCGCCAATTCTTTGCGGATGATATCATTCTTTTTCTTCACGAGCCCCGGACGACCTCTCTTTACAAACGAAGTCTGTATCCCTCATTGAAAGCATTGAACGACAGCTTCTCGATGAAGGAGAGTCCGTCAATCAGGATATTGTTGCACTTTGCTCTGAACTTCACTCTCTTCACTTCCTTACCTCTCACGATCGGTCTCACATAGGGTTTGCTGATGCTCACTATCCTGTCTTTCACGATCTATCCTCACATCGCAGAATAGCTGGTAGTGGATGTAAGGGAAGCTTAAGAGATATTCCATAGAAATTTTATACCTTAGCCATATAAATTTGTTTTTGTAATACAGTAAATGTTACTGACACATTTAGCAAACGAATAATGAGAACTACAAAAATACTTTTCCTCCACGGCTTCTTCGCCTCGGGCAGTTGCATACCTGCTCAAGCATTGAAGCAGGCATTCGAAGGTAAGGCGGAAGTCCTCACGCCCGACCTTCCGCTTCACCCTCGCGAAGCTCTCACATTCATTACAAACCTTTGCGAGCATGAGCATCCTAAAGTATTGGTGGGCAATAGCAACGGCTCTTTCTTGGGGCAGATAGTGGCATCGCGTTTGGGAATACCTGCCCTGTTGGGAAATCCCCATTTTGAAATGACCTGTTTCCTTTCCGAACGCATCGGGGCGCATGAGTACAAATCACCACGAGCGGACGGACAGCAACATTTCGTGATAGACCAACCGCTGATAGATGAGTTTGCCGATATTCAAACCCATCAATGGGACGATTGCCGACCGGAAATGACCAACCGTATTTGGGGACTCTTCGGAAAGAATGACCATTTGGCTCACTTCGAACCGTTGTTCTTGCAACACTACACCCATGCTTATCACTTTCCCGGTGCCCATACACCTACGGCAGAAGAGGTACGAGAGTATTATGTGCCGTTGGTAGAAAGACTTATAGAATAAGGTCACTCCCTACCCCATACAACGGAAAGAAGTGACCCTAACATTAATCTTCAGTAGATTCCCGGATAATACGCAAAGTTTCTTTCTTATACTCTCTACGGTTATACTCTTCTCCCCTGCATATCCAGCAACTACATGGAGTTCCCGTAGATTGATAAACTTTTGCCCATTTTTCTTTTGCCAACTCAAACCAATGTGGATGATTGTCCATACTTCCATCCTCATGGATAATAGGAGTTCCATAAGCTGCATAAAGAATCATGCGAGCCTTAAACACACGCGACATCTGTTGACGTCTCCAAAGTTTGTTTCTTTTGTCCATCGTCTCTTTGTATTAAAGTTAGGATGAACAATGATTTTACTTTTGTGAGACTGAATGTATCCATAGCTATTCCTTTTTATTATTCCAAATTCAAAACAACTTCCTCAAATCCATCGAAAGAAAATCCTCCGCACTGATGCCACCCCCTTCCACAATAAACGCTGATTGCGGATGGAACAGCTTGCGGAATTTATCCAATCCCTTCGTACACTTCTCCGCATTGCTTTTCAACTCAATGGCGACCACCGAACCTTTCTTGCGCAGGACGAAATTCACTTCATACCTCTACATTTTACTCAGTGGACTAAATATTCTTGCTCAATGCAAAGGTAACAAATATATTCAAGTGTCAATCAATGCCTTGTGCATGAATGAGGACATTTCGCAAAACAGCTGAAAAAAGGCGGTACAACGCCATGAAGCCAAACGATTGAGCGTAAACAATTTGCACTTTCTTTCTGAATTTTGTCAATTATATGGAAAGCGTTTGTGCCGATTAAAGAGCCTTATCGTTGACATTCAATGATTCTAATAGCTCAAAACAGCTCAATTTTCTCTCTACCCTTCTGCTAATATGACAATTTTTATAAAATATCATTTATATTTTATGCAACAAACATTGTTGTTTGAATAAAAAAACAGTAATATTGTATTTGAATAGCAACATCATACGTCTTGTTCAGGTATGTCATGATATGAGAGTCCTGAAACGTACAATGAAGAAAGACGGTTATAAAATAGATGTAGTGCCAATCACAGAGTTTTAACTATATGGATGTTCTGACACATTTCAGAAGCATAGAAGAATTGACCAAGACACTCTCGCGTGAACAAGGATTACTAAGCGAGATGTTTGAAAAACGGAAGCTCATGAAGTTTCCGGTTGGGCTTGCCATAGAACTTGTCGGAGGAAATGAAACAAGATTGAGGAGACTGGTTGACTATGGCGTATTGGTGGAATCTGGCAATACGGTTGAGATAGAGAGTGACTACCTGAACTTTTTCGAAGAAGTACTGAATGTCAATGAGGAAATCAGTGTGTTGAGCGTACAGGAGTGTATCAACACCTTGAAGGAGTATATAGGGTATTTTCTGCAAGAGACTAATTCCAATCGTAAAGCCGGATATCAGGATAGTGTGCGCCAGCTCTTAAAGAAGACCGGATTCAGAACCTTGAAGAATGTGGTGGATTTGAAGCGTAATATGGACAACGCCTATAAGCAGGAACCCAATTATATCATTAAAAAGAAGAAGCTGCAGAATCTGGATGAGAAGGGAAATAGTATTCGCGCAATGATACGTGAATGTGAAAAACTGATGGATAATGAGCGAGCCTTCTTTATCATGGCAAATGATCCGCACATGGCCAAGACGTGTAGCGAGGTGAAGCATGATTTTGTTGAAGCTTATCATGCGCTAATGGAGATTGACAGACAGATTATTTCCTACATCAATCAGATAGACCAGCAGAACAGACTTTACAAAAAGATACGAAAGCTGAAGTATCTGCAAGATCAGTTGCTCATCAAGACTGATACGAATATCCTCAATGTATTGGAAGAAAGAAATCCTCTTTGGATGGAATCCCGACAATACAATAAGATTCGTCTGTCTTTGGAAATGCTGAGGGAAAATGAACAGGTAGTAAAGTTGCTGAAACGAATTGCCGAACGGAATGGAATACAGAAGATGGCAAGAACGGAAGCTGCTCCCTTGACGGAAGACGACCTGCAAGAACATGTCCACCAGTTGAAGGAGGTGGATTCTGCCGAAGTCTGGAATGCGTTTTTAGCATCAAGCTATAATCTGTTTGAATTCATTCTGAGGTATGACTACAAAGTAAAACGTAATATAGAAGAGCATGCTACCCTCTTCTGCCAGTTGGTTATCTTGCACCCTGATGAATGCAGGATAACAGGCGAATATGCAATTTACCAAAACATTGAATACCCTGTAATTTATGCGAAATAATACTCAAAGAATATACGAGCGGTTAAGCCGAGGGGAGTTCCTTTCGGTAGACAGTGCAGACTCCTCTGTCCGCCATCTATATGAGGATATTGAGGAAAATCTGGAGGATTATACGGAATACTTCAAGGAAATCGGTCTGCAACTGGAATCTGGTAATGGTTACTTCTATTTCTCAAGAATGGGAGAGAGTAAACAGACGATAGAGCAGAAATTGGACAGCTTCTCAAAATGGCTTGACTATCTGGATTTTCTGAAATGCTATAATCAGTCATTTGCTGCAGGATATCAATTCCGTAAAAGCCATTTGATAGAACAGATCAGTTTGGATATCGAACTGAAGGAAAAGGCACAGCACCTGTTCAGGAAATACGGTATGGGCTCAAATGTTGAGATAGTGAACAAACTGCTCCAGGAAATGCAGAATATGGGCTTTGCTGAATGTATCAGTGAACTTGATGAAACCTATAAGATTACTTCGGCCTTCCGTTATGCCGAGGAACTAGTGGATATAATTCAAATAGCAAACGAAGATGAAATACCTGAATAAGATAATCTTTATCAATAGTGCCAATATTCCGTATGCAGAGATTTCCGTAGATGGGAATGTGCATTTCACGGGAACTCAGGGTGTCGGTAAAAGTACGGTATTGAGAGCACTGCTGTTTTTCTACAATGCGGATAAACATCATTTGGGCATCCAGCAGGGACAGAAATCGTTTGATGATTTCTATTTTCATCAATCGAACTCTTATATACTTTATGAGGTGATGCGTGATAATGGGGCCTATACGATACTTGTCAGCAGGTATCAGGGGCGTGCTTCGTGGAGGTTCATTGATGCTCCTTATCAACGTGAATGGTTGATTGACAACGGAAAGCAGGTATTGAGTGACTGGGTGAAGATTCGTGAACGTATAGACAAGGATGTGGCTGTGTCTGCTAGAATAGAATCCGGTGTGATGTTCAAGGATATAATCTTCGGTAACACTCATGACTATAAATATACACGTTATGCACTGGTGCAGAGTTCACATTATCAGAATATCCCACGCAGTATTCAAAATGTTTTCCTGAATACAAAGCTCGATGCGGACTTTGTCAAGAATACCATCATACAATCGATGACAGATGAAGATTTACCCATTGATTTGCAGACCTACAGACGCCTTGTTACGGACTTTGAGCGTGAGTATGACGAGATAGACTGTTGGTTCCGCCAATCACGTGATGGCAGTTATCCGGTGCGTCAGCAGGCATTGAAAATAGCCGAACAGGGACGTACAATCATAGCACTTGACCAACAATTGCTGGACGTATGGCGTATGCTCAATTATGCTGTAGCTTATAATGAAGAGCATATACCTCTTTTGAAAGCCCAAGCAGCAGATATTGGAGCGGACCTGGAGAAAGAGCATAACCGTGGGAAAGAACTTACCGCAGAATATGAAAAAGAAAAAGACTCGCTGAATCAGGACCTTGGTGCAAAGAAAAGTAAACTAAAGGAAATAGCGCAGGCAAGAAAGGATTTCGAATCCATGGGTATTGAGGCTATACTCGCTCGTGCCGACCGGGAGACAGCTGTCAAGCAGGAAATGACGGAGAAACAAACACTATTGGATGATTTATTGAAAACCCATGCATCGATAGAAGAAAAGTACAACATTGCAAGGGGTAAACTGGAAAATGCACGTCAGGCATTCGAGAACATCCAGAAAGAAGCGTATTATCAGAAACAGGACGAACTTCAGATAAGGCGCAAGAAGGTAGAGGAAGAACGTACAAAAAGCAGGAATCAGATTATGGAAGCTTTCAACAGCTGGAGACATGACTCGGACGAGCGTCTGCAAATGTTGTTGGCTGAACAGAGTAAGGCTGATAACGCACTGAAGGAACTTCGTCAGTGGCATCCGAAGGCTATTGAAATAAAACAGGTTGATGATGAATTGCAGCAATTGGATTTTATGGAGAAGGAGAACGCCATACAACAAGTAGCTGTACGAAGTCAGATTGATCGGATTACTGCCGAGTATGAAATGAAAGAAACGGAAATAAAACAGGAGTTCCAGCGTGAGCAGGAACGTCTTGAGACTGACCGGACACAAACGCGTGAACAAATCACGAAAATCAATGACTTATTGGCTCATTTGAACGGCTCTCTTTACAAGTGGCTTTGTGAGAATGCCGAAGGTTGGGAAAACACAATAGGCAAAGTCGTTGACGAAGAAAGGATTCTGTATGCTCAAGGGCTTGAACCTCAGTTGGACACTGGGACTGATGGTATGTTTGGCGTAAAGTTAAACCTGGATAATATTGCTTCCGTCCATCGTACGCCTGACGAATATAGATCGGAGAAGAATAACTTGGAAGAGCGAGTGCAACAAATCAACCGTCAGCTCACACAAATGCCTGTTACTCTTGAGGGAGAGATTTCTAAACTTGGTAAGAAATATGCTGCACAAGTGAATCCACTTCGTCAGAAAATGACATCGTTGAAGGTGGAAGAAGGACAGATTCCTGTAAAGCGACAGAATCTGCAAACCCACAGACACAAGCTGGAGATGGAAGAGCAGGAGCAAATTAACCAGGAAAAAGAAATCCGCGAACGTGCTTTTAATGAAGCAGTACTGAAAGTGAATTCAGAAAAGGATACTCGTAATAAGAATGAAATAAAGAATAAAAAGGACCTTAAGGATCTTGATTTATCATTTAATAAGGCTGTGAAGGTTCTCGAAGAGGAATTGCGCCTTTTCAAAAAAAGACAAGAGATTGAGGCAACCGTACGTAATCATGAGTTCGCTGTGCAGAAGAAGCAGCTTGATGAACAGCTGGTAGCTGAACTTGCAGGCAAAGGTGTTGACACGAAACTGCTTGAACAATATCGTAGAGCTTTGGATGAATTGAAGGAACTATTAAAGAGTATTGAAAATGAACGTGCAATTGTCATCAGATACCGCGACACTGAGCAAAATCTCTTTGCCAAGGAACCGGAAATCAAAAAGGACATCAAGACCATTGAACAGCGACTCACAATGATACGTCAGCGTTATGAAGACAAGCGGACGCGTATCGAGAAAAAATGCAAAGAAATGGACGAACGGCTGGAGCGGATTCTTAAGGAACTCACGCATCGAAGGGAAGGCCTGGAACTTTATCATCAGGTGGTAGAGAATGAACATCTGGTACCTGATACTTTCCTCTCTGATGACAAAACGAAGAGTACCGAGCAGGATTGTCAGCAACTGTTGAGTCAACTTAGAGGCACGGTCAATCAGAAGCGTGAATCGATAGACAAGCTTAAATACATCGTTGTCAGTTTCAATCGTAACTTCAAGCCTCAAAATGCTTTTCATTTCAATACAATGCCTGTAACAGACAATGACTATCTGCAGATTGCCGTGGATTTGCAGGAGTTCATGGACAACAATAAAATCGAGGAGTTCCGCAGGCGCACCAGCGAACATTATAAGGATATCCTGGGACGTATTTCAACAGAAATCGGCTCACTGATGAAGCGCAGATCGGATGTAGACGAAGTGATACAAGCCATAAACCGTGATTTTATAGAAAAGAACTTTGCAGGTGTAATCAAGAGTATTGAACTCAGAGCAAATGAGTCATCAGACAAGCTTATGCAACTGCTCATATCCATCCACGATTATGCGGCAGAGAATGCCCTTTCAATCGGCGAATTGAATCTTTTCTCAAGTAATAACCGGGATGACGTGAACCGTAAGGTTGTGGATTATCTGAAGAGTTTGTCTCACCAGTTGCAAAACGAGCCCAATCGTCCGACAGTATCTTTGGGGGACGCTTTCCGTTTACAGTTCCGTGTGAAAGAGAACGACAATGACACCGGTTGGGTTGAACGTATTAACAATGTAGGATCGGATGGTACAGATATTCTGGTGAAAGCGATGGTCAATATCATGCTCATCAATGTTTTTAAGAAAAAGGCAGCCAAAAAAAGTGGCGATTTCATTGTACACTGCATGATGGATGAGATAGGACGCTTGCACCCCAACAATATAAAAGGCATTCTGCAGTTTGCCAATTCACGCAATATCTATCTCATTAACAGCTCACCGACATCGTATAATCCTTACGATTACCGCTATACGTATCTGTTAAGTAAACATGGGGTAAAGACGAGGGTGGAAAAATTGTTGAAACGAATAAACTAGTCCGTACCATGGCTATAAGTACATCGATACAAGCATTGCTGGCTGGTGAACAAGTCGCCGGTTCAAAGCTAAGCCGTAAGTTACTTGACGAACTGTTGGCAGAAGGTATGCTATGGGTAAGTTCGCATGGTTCCAGGAAATCCTATCGTGCTCGCGACACGGAAGCCCTTAAAAGATTTCTTATGGACAAGGATGAAAGTTATCGGATTCTTGAAGTAAATCTTACTGATTCCCGTGCGTCAATGGCAATGGGGACAGGGAACTCCAAACTGGTTACGATTCGCTCCTGCCCCGGATTCCCGGTAAACAGCTATGAACCGATTGAATGTTTTCTTGACGGAAAGCCTTTTATGGTCAATCCACAGGAAGGAAGCTTTCTCTTTGTCTCAGACTGGGAAAAGCTTACAATTCCGGAAGACGTGGTAGTAATTGGTGTTGAGAATATGGAGAACTTCAGGATGATTCGTAAGCAAAGAGCTTTCTTTGAAGAGTATCTCACAGCACATGACTTTTCCAACAGAATACTCTTTGTATCCAGATATCCACAATCCACAGATCTTAGAAGATGGCTATGCTCCATTCCCAATCATTATCTTCACTTCGGCGACTTTGATTTGGCTGGAATAAATATATTTCTCGTTGAATTCCAACAATATCTAGGTAAGGAACGGTCTTCCTATCTAATTCCGGACGACATTGAATCCCGCTTGAAGGCTGGTTCCAACAAACGATATGATGAACAGTATAGCTATTTTAAGGATATCAAGTCAGACGTATTCGAGTTGCAGCAACTGATAGCTTTAATTCATCGGGAGCGAAAAGCCTATGATCAAGAGGGGTATATATGCTGTCATTCGTATCAAACTTCCGATTGATTATGCTCTTTCGGTATGAGTTACATCGGATCCCCCCTTGACATTCTGTCAAACGAAGCCCTTCACAGTGCCTTTCCTTGCACCGAAATAGGAGTTGGTGGATTTCGAGGGGCTTCTCAGGCGATTCGCGAAATACACTTTGTCGGCGAAAGGCGTCTGGCGCTTTCTTTCGGGAAGGCGGGAGGCTATGGATGCTCCACCGGTCGAGTCCGGCACGCAAGACTCCGCACATCGTGTTACCTTCCGATTTGTTGACACGACACTCCTTCTGGAAAGCGAAACTCACTATTCTTTACCTCCATTTTCCAAAGATTTGACTTCCGAGTACGAAACAATAGTGTTTGGAGGGGGAAACTAATGTGTTTGACGCGGCAAACTATATTGTTTGGCGCGCGAAACAATATTGTTGTGGGCACGTTTTGCCTGTTTTCCGGGAACGGAATGTATAGTTTTCTAAAATAAAGGGATATTTTCCGTATTTTCGTTTGCAGATGTTCACATTTGAAGGCTAGTTTATCGGAAGCTGAGAAAAGATGAGTTAGCTGAAACCGTTGTTTCGGAGCTTTCTGTATGGCAATTATCCGCTTTGGGTTACAAGATGGTCAGGGACGCTTCCTGACAAATCGCCGCCTTCCGATTGCTTTCTTACGCTGTCTTCGACCATAAGGAAATGGCATGTGAAAGGAACGTTGCATTCACTTTCACATGCCATGTCATATCTTCAGGAGACGGAAGACCGGACAGACGTCCGCGAACCGCTCTCATGCATCGGATGCTCGCCGCGCATCATTCTTCCGGACGGACGAACTTGAAGTCGGAAGGAGCAATCTGCTGGATGACCGTCGAACCGTTGCGATAACGTTTCATCAGCTTGGTCACCGTCTTTTGCAACGCCGCTTTCTTCTCAGAGAAATAGGTGATGCACGTGTGGTTGATATTTCCGTCCTTTGCTTCCAGGTAGGCTTTCAACTGCTCACTGTATCCTTCGCGGCTGGGAAGGAAGCCTTCCTTGGTCAAACGTACGCTGTCAATCTGCTGGATGTCGGTAAAGTAAACCACCGAATCGCCAAAACACAGCGACACGCCCATCACATAGACGGGCTTGTAATCATCCTTGCGGAGCGTAAAGGCCGACGTCACGACCAACAAAAGCATCAAAATACTTATCGTTTTCAGACTTTTCATAACCATTCTTTCTAAGATTAGTGTGTGCAAAAATACGAATTATCACGTAACGAACAAAAAAAGTAACACGGCGGACAACCTTCTCCGGATATCCGCCGTGCATGCACCTCTTTTAAAACTAAACTAAACTCTTGAATTTATTGCCTGGATTCCGCACACTATCGGCTGCGGCTGTCGACACCTGTGCATGTGACACGGGCACAACGGCAACTCGGGCGTGCGAAAGTAGGATTTTCATCATTCTCCCTGACTCAGGTCAACCGCATAGTTGCCACGACGGCCCGAGGGGAAGACACCGCTCAGGAACAATACCTGGTCGGGGGACTGGCTTGCCTCACGCAGGACATTCTCCAGATCATCAACCGTACGGAGTGTCTCGCCGTTGGCACGCAGGATGATGAAGCCCTTGCGGATGCCGGCGTCTGCCATCTTGCCCTTCGATACACCGGTCACTTCCAGACCGTAGCTCAGGCGAAGCTGCTGCTTCATCTCGTCAGGCAATTCGCGGAAGGCAGCACCCAGGATATCCATTCCGGCATTCTTCACCACTTTCGTGTTACCTTGCGTGTTGCGCAAAACGACGCTCACGGTCATCTCTTTCTTGGCACGCAGCAGAGTCACCTTCACCTTGTCACCCGGACGGTGCTTGGCCATTGCCTCTTGCAGCTCAGCCATGTTCTTCACTTTCTTTCCGTCAATGGCAGTGATCACGTCATCCTTGCGGATATCGGCATTGGCAGCCGCACTGGCTTCCGTGATGTCAGCCACGTAAACGCCCTCGACGGTTCCAAAGTCCTTGTCCTTTACACGGTCGTCGATGTCATGTCCCATGATGCCCAGGACTGCGCGTTGTACGGTTCCATATTGCTTCAGGTCAGAGACAACCTTCACCATGATGGAGGTCGGGATGGCAAAACCATAGCCTGTATACGAACCTGTCGGAGAGGTCAGCACGGAGTTGATGCCCACCAGCTCACCGCGTGCGTTCACCAGAGCACCGCCACTGTTGCCTTCGTTGATGGCTGCATCGGTCTGGATGAACGATTCGATACCGCCGTTATAGACACCCAACGTACGTGCCTTGGCACTCACGATACCGGCAGTCACCGTCGAAGTCAGGTTGAACGGGTTACCCACGGCGAGCACCCATTCGCCGACCTTCAGGGCGTCAGAGTCGCCGACGGGAATGGTCGGCAGGTCATCCGCCTCGATTTTGATAAGTGCCAGGTCCGTGCTCGGATCGGTTCCGATGAGACGTCCCTTGAACTCGCGGTTGTCGTTCAGCGTGACACTGATTTCATCGGCTTTGTCAATCACGTGGTTGTTGGTCACGATGTAACCGTCCTTGCTGATGATGACGCCCGAACCGATTCCCACACGGGGTTGCGTACGCACACGCTGTGCACGCCCGTAACCGTCACCGAAAAAGTAATCGAAGATGTCGCCCGGCGTACGGACTATCTGGTCGCGACCGTTCTGAGTCGACTTGATATGAACCACGGCATGGAGCGACAGTTCGGCTGCCTGCGTCAGGTCGACAGGCTGTGCCTCCGTGGCGCTCATGGAAGCCAGTTTTACATTCGGATTCGGTGAAAACATCTCTGTGAATGAACCGGAGTTTTCCTTCTCACCTTTCATCATCGAATAAGTCGTCACTCCGGCTACAGTGGAGCTGAACAGCATCACAGCCGCAGCGCCTAAAACCATTTTAGTTGTTGTTTTCATAACCAATGATATTTAAATTGTTAATTTTCTACTAGTGTTTAACATCTACGCTGTTAAAGTAAAGACAAAAAACATTCGCTTATTCTTCCTGTCACAATCTTTTCCCATCTTTTAACAGAGCCGTTTTCTCCTTAACAGCGCTTAAGTCTGCCAACTGCCAAATTTGCATTCGTTATAGCATCCTGACACACACCTCCCTAGGAGAAAATTCAAGCTTTTTTGCCCTTCTGAAAGCTATTTTTCATACCTTTGCAGCCAGAAAAAGAGACAGAAGACCGGTCTGTCGCCGCCGGCTATGCCGGAGGAGGAAAGTCCGGGCAACGCAGAGCATCCCACTTCCTAACAGAAAGCTGTCCGTGAGGGTGGAGACAATGCAGAAGAAAAGAACCGCCTCTTCACAAGAGGTAAGGGTGAGAAGGTGAGGTAAGAGCTCACCAGCCGTATGGTGACATGCGGGCTGTGCATCTTGGGAGTTGTAAGATCATGTATACCGGCGTTAAGAGAGTTGCTCGCTCCAGTCGGAGGGTGGATTGCTAGAGCCCGGCGGTGACGACGGGCGTAGATAAATGACAGACGCCTGACAAAGGTACAGAACCCGGCTTACAGGTCTTCTGCCTCTTTTTCTTTTTCCCCTCATACTGGAACACACAATCCTCTGAAACCTCAAAATCAAGAAAACAACATGCTACGCCTCAAGACCCGAATACGCCTGATGAAACGATTCCTCACCGAGGAAATCTGGCGAGTGACTGAAAACGAAGTGAGCCGTGTCAAATACATCTTCTACAACATCCTCAAGGTCATACTCCTCTCCATCCAGCGGTTCAATGACGACCGCATCGTCAACAAGGCATCGGCGCTGACCTACAACACCCTGCTCTCCATCGTGCCGATTCTTGCCATCCTCTTTGCCGTGGCACGCGGACTGGGATTCTCCGACATGATGGAGGAACAGGTCCGTCGCGGACTGGAGGGGCAATCGATGACCGTCGACGTCATCATCAGCCTGACAGACTCCTATCTCGCCCATGCACAGAGCGGCATCTTCATCGGGGTGGGCCTGCTCGTCCTGCTCTGGGCGGTCCTCACACTGACGGGGAACATCGAGCGTACCTTCAACCAGATATGGCAGGTGAAGAAGCAGCGCAGCCCCTTCCGCAAGATTACCGACTACTTCTCCATCCTCCTGCTCCTGCCCATCGTGCTGGTCGTCTCGGGCGGTCTGTCCATCTTCATGACCACCGCGCTCAAGAGCCTCGACAGCTACCTCATCCTCTCGTCGTTCGCCAAGTTCATCGTCGGCTGTATACCTTATATATTTACGGGCTTCATCTTTACGGGGCTTTACATCTTCATGCCCAACACGCGGGTACGCTTCCGCTATGCCATCGTGCCGGGATTCATTGCCGGAGCCGCCTTCCAGGTGTTGCAGTTCTTCTACATCAACAGCCAGATATGGGTGTCCAACTACAACGCCATCTACGGTAGCTTCGCCGCCATCCCGCTCTTCCTCCTGTGGACACAGATTTCCTGGAGCATCTGCCTCTTCGGTGCCGAACTGAGCTACTGCAACCAGAACTTCGAGAACTATAACTTCGCCAACGAGACGCGCAACATCAGCCGTCGCTACCACGACTTCCTCTGCATGCTCATCCTCTCCTTCATCTGCAAACGCTTCGCACGGGGAGAGCGACCCTACACCGTGCTCAGCCTGGCGCACCGGCACAACATCCCCATCCGCATGACGCGGCAAATCATCTACGAGCTGGTGGACCTGCGGCTCATCTACGAGTGCAACCCGGACGCCGACGGCAAGGGCTCGCAACCCTTCTACCTCCCGGCTGAAGACACCGACAACCTCAACGTAGCCACCCTCCTCACCCGGCTCGACGTGGCAGGCAGCGAAAGCTTCAAGATTGACAAGGACAACAAGTACAGCACCGCGTGGGAGACGCTCGAACGTGCCCGCGACGAATATTACAAGAAGTTGGGCAACGTGCTGCTCAAGGAACTCTAACGACCGATTTTAACTCTACCATCATGATGGACAACGCTTCTGAACTCTTCGTCTACAAGGCTTCGGCGGGCTCGGGAAAGACGTTCACGCTCGCCGTGGAATACATCAAGCTCCTCATAGCCAACCCCACCGCCTACCGCAACATCCTCGCGGTGACCTTTACCAACAAGGCGACCACGGAAATGAAGGAACGCATCCTGGGACAGCTCTTCGGCATCGCCATTGGGGATGCGGCATCGGATGCCTACCTGAACGTGGTCAGCAACGGACTGGGACTGTCCCCTGAGGAGGTGCGCGACAAGGCACGGCGCGCCCTCTCCCTGCTGATTCATGACTACAGCCGCTTCCGCGTGGAAACCATCGACTCGTTCTTCCAGTCGGTGATGCGCAACCTGGCGCGGGAACTGGAACTGGGTGCCAACATGAACATCGCGCTCAACAACGCCGAGGTGCTCTCGGACGCCGTCGATATCCTCATCGAGAAGCTCGACCGACGCTCGCCCGTGCTGGGATGGCTCCTGGAGTTCATCCGCGAACGCATCGCCTCGGACAAACGCTGGAACGTGTCGGGCGAAATCAAAAGCTTCGGCCTGAACATCTTCGACGAGACCTACATCGAGAAGGGCGACGGACTGCGCGCCAAGCTGGCGGACCCGCAGACCATCCCCGCCTACCGCAAGCTGCTCGAGGCACTGCGCGACGAGGCGACGGACGTGATGCACAGCATCGCCGACCAGTTCTTCGGCATTCTCGAAGCGGAAGGACTGCGCCCCGACGACCTTGCCGGGAAGAGCCGCAGCATCGCCTCCTACTTCAAGAAGCTGCGCGACGGAAAGTGGGGCGACGACATCCGCAACAGCACCGTGGAGAAGTGCCTCGACTCCGCCGACAACTGGGCGGCGAAGACATCCCCCCGACGTTCGGAAATCATCGCCCTGGCGTCGGCCCAACTGCAACCCCTGCTCGTCGAGGCGGAAAAACAACGCCCCGAACAGGGACGGACCCTCAACTCCTGCGAACTGTCCCTGCGTTACCTCAACCAGCTGCGTCTGCTCGCCAACATCGACGAGGAAGTCCGCGCACTCAACCGACGGGAGAACCGCTTCCTCCTCTCCGACACCAATGCGCTGCTCCGCCGGCTGATGCAGGAGGGAGACTCCTCGTTCGTCTTCGAAAAGATTGGCACCACGCTGCGCCATGTCATGATCGACGAGTTCCAGGACACCTCGCGCATGCAGTGGAACAACTTCAAGATGCTGCTCCTCGAAGGACTGTCGCAGGGAGCCGGAAGCCTCATCGTCGGCGACGTGAAACAGTCCATCTACCGCTGGCGCAACGGCGACTGGAGCATCCTCAACAACCTGCGCGGCAAGATGGAGGGCATCTACCCCATCCGCGAGATGAAGCTGACCACCAACCGACGCAGCGAGAGCAACATCATCCGCTTCAACAACGACATCTTCACCGCCGGGAGCGCCTGGCTCAACGAAATCTACCGCAACACCTACGGCACGGACTGCACCGAACTGCAACAGGCCTACAGCGACGTCTGCCAGGACTCGCCGCGCAAGGAGGAGAAAGGCTACGTCCACGTGGACTTCCTCATCCCCGAAGACAACGAAGACTACGTTGAGATGACCCTGGAGTGCCTTGCCGAACAGGTGGAAAAGCTCGTGAGTGAAGGCGTGCGGCTGGAAGACATCACCATCCTCGTGCGCAAGAACAAGAACATCCCCGTGATTGCCGACTACTTCAGCGCCAACCTCCCCTACCGCATCGTGTCCGACGAAGCCTTCCGCCTCGACGCCTCGTCGTGCGTCTGCGCACTCATCGACTGCCTGCGCTGGCTCGCCGACGAGACCGACACCATCGCCCTCGCCCGCCTCGCAGCCATGTACCAGCGGGAGATTGTCGGCAGCGACACTGACTGGAACACCCTCCTGCTGCAGGGGGCGGAACACTACGTCCCGCAGGACTTCATCACCCGACGGGAGGAGTTGCGCCTCATGCCGCTCTACGAACTGCTCGAACACCTCTTCACCCTCTTCGGCATGGCGGAACGCGAGGACCAGGACGCCTACCTCTTCGCCTTCTTCGATGCCGTCATCGAATACCTGCAGGAGAACTCCTCCGACCTCGACTCCTTCCTCGCCTGGTGGGACGACAAGCTCTGCGCCAAGACCATCCCGTCCGGCGAACTGGAGGGCATACGCATCTACTCCATCCACAAGTCAAAGGGACTGGAGTTCCACACCGTCCTCATCCCCTTCTGCGACTGGAGCCTGGAAAACGAGATACGCACGCAGATGATCTGGTGCACGCCGCAGGACAGCCCCTACAACGAGCTGGACCTCGTCCCCGTGAACTACGGAGCGAACATGGCAAACTCCACCTACGAGCAGGACTACCGCCACGAACGGGTCCAGCTGTGGGTCGACAACCTGAACCTGCTCTACGTCGCCTTCACACGCGCCGGGAAGAACCTCTTCGTCTGGGCAAAGGACGGGCAGAGCAACTCCATCTCCACCCTGCTCTACCACAGCCTCTGCCGCATCGACCCGGCATTCGAGGGAATGGGGGAATTCGAGACCGGCACCCTCTGTCCGTCGGTTGAAAAGGAAGAACGGCAGGCAGGCAACAACCGGCTCACCGCGCAACCCGACACACGGCTCGTCAATATGGCATCCTTCGACAACCGCATCGACTTCCGCCAGTCAAACCGCTCGGCAGACTTCATCCGCGGAGAAGAGGACGAGGACGACAGCCAGCGGTACATCCGCCAGGGAAGGCTGCTGCACTACGTCTTCGCCACCATCCGGACACGCGACGACGTGGAGCCGACCCTCGCACAGATGGAGAGCGAAGGACTCTTCGACTCCGCCGGCGACGTCGGACACGCACGCTCGCTCATCCAACGTGCCCTCGCACGCCCCGAGGCAAGGAAGTGGTTCGACGGAAGCTGCGAGCTCTTCAACGAGTGCTCCATCGTCTACATGGAGAACGGCGAACTGCAGACCCGGCGCCCCGACCGCGTGATGATTGACGGCGG
>ULTZ01059151.1_pt1 | contig 19425 bp, 19 predicted proteins | sample 1957981 | NCBI WGS metagenome assembly ULTZ01 (sample SAMEA4835745, study PRJEB28245) | human gut metagenome | biome: gut microbiome; material: fecal sample | place: Denmark | collected 2008
TTAATTTTTTAACTAGTCCATTTTTATTGGACACTAATGACAAAAATTTAAAAGTTAATACTCTCATATCTAATTATTCTCATTTCAGCTGTTTTCCTACTCCGCCATCAGGTCCAGATACGCCTGCAGCACCTTCAGGTTCTCTGCAGCAGGAGCATAGCCCGCTTTGGAAGCCCGTCCGAACGCTTCAACCGCCTTTTCCGGCTGACCGTTCTTCACGTATGCCGTACCCAGCATGTTCAGCAGCGCACCGTCCTGAGGAGCCTTCTCCAGCAGAGCCACTGCCTCGCCGGCACGCTGCGCCTCCAGCAGCGCCAGTGCCGCATTGTTTACCGCCGTTACGTCCTGCGGATAAGTCTTCGCACCCGTCAGCAGGCAGTCGATGTACTGCGGCGTACCCTTGCCGTAGCTGTCCGCTACCTTGTGAATCTCGCTCACGCTCATCAGCTGCGGGCTCTCGGTTATCATCTTGCGCCCTTCCTCTATGGTAAAGTGACGCACGTTATACTCTATGCGGTACTCGTTGCGGCGCACCGGAGCATACACCTCGTTCACCAGCTTGGTATATACCGCTGCCGGCACCAGCTTCTTCAGTTCCGCCTCGCAGGCATCCTTGTCGTCGCCGCAGCCATCTATCAGCTGCAGAATCTCCTGCTGCTGTTCCAGATCCGTACGACGTTCCACCTCCTTGCGCAGTGCGTCCCAGTCCTCGCCCTTCCACGCTACATGGTACAGCGAGCGGTCTATTCCGTCCAGATCGCGGCGCACATAGTCGGTAAACGCCTGCGCACGCCGTTTCGACAAGTCCATGTTGTATTTCATCGTACCCTCGGGCGACGCATAACCCGTTACGTAAATGCCTGTAATCGTGAGGTCGTGATTGTCGCGCACCACCTGAAACGACTCCTTCACCTTCGCCAGTTCCGCGCGGTTCTGCTTGTAAGCCGCATCGATGCGGTCGCTGTTCTGGCGGAATTCCAGCCGGGCCACCCTCGTTTCCGAGCGGCGTTTCACCTCTTCTTCCTTCGGCTCGATGAACGGAGCCACGTACACCGGATTCATGGCGGGGAATATAGTGCCTCCGTAAGCCGTTTCGCTACCCTCTTCACACTGTGCACAACCCGTGACGTATGCCCGCAGCTCCACGTTTCCGTCTATCATCCACCGCTTGAAAGGCACCGATGCCTCGTACGAAACCGTCTGTTCCGAACCGTTGTCGCGGCGCACCACCAGCAGCGCGTCCTCGTTGAATTCTTCCCCGTACAAGGCACGAGCACGCTGCTGTACCCTGTCGCGCGTCTTTCCGTTGATGACAAACGGAGGCAACTCCTGCTCCATGCTGCCGTCGGCTGCCACGATGACCGGTACCACCCGCAGCGAATGCTGTCGGTTCATCTTCAGGTTGTCCAGCCCGATTTCCATTTTCACGTTCGCCTTGCGGTCCGCCGTTTTCGTCACCTGCGGTCCGTCGATGTTCACCGCCTCCAGATAAGGCACCTGAGCCCCTGCCGAAACAGCGGCAAACAACATTGCTGCAGAAAAGATATATTTCTTCATCGTACGTTCCTCCATCATTTAATTATGTAAATCAACGATACCGCCGCCTTGGTCAGCCCGAAGTAATCCTTTGTGTCGGAGCCTCTCCACTCGCCGCAGTGCGGACAGTCGTACATATCATAGTCGGCACGGATCCATCCCGCCCCGATTTCCAGTCCCAGGTTCCAGCGGTTTCCCAGCACGAACTGATAGCCGTAGCCCAGTCCCACGCCGTACATGTTTCCCTGATACCGGTAATCCTTGAACGAAGGAAAAATCTTCAGGTCCATATCTGCCACGTTAAAACCTCCGCCCAGTGCATGAAGAGCAAGAAAATGTCCGTTGAAGGCTTCACAGAACCAGTACCGCGCTTCCGGTTGTACCAGCCAGTGCTTCATCTTCCGGTCATCACCTAAATTAAAGGGATTATAGTTTCCCGAAACATCAATGCTCCATTTGGGAGCTACCCGAAACTCAGCCCCCACATTCAGCGTTGTGGTTACATCATAAAGAAGGTTTGTCTTGACCGCTATTTTCTGGGCTGAAACGGACATACCTGCTATCAGAAAGGTTATTAATGCAAACAGTTTTCTCATAGTCCTTTGCTCTTAAGTTTTTACGTAGTGCAAAGTTATCAAATGCTAAAATACTGTCAACAAAAATTAATTTCCAATCTGTCGTATGAAAAGGAGGAAAACAGTAGAAAAGATTACCAAAAAATCATAACAACCGTATTTACAATAGATTACAAGAACAAGAAATGGACAATATAAGAAGAAAATTCTACGTTCTATTTTTACATTTTATTACGAAATAGATTAGGACTCATACCATATTTATCCTTAAACAAACGATAAAAAGTAGACAAATTAGGAATAGCACTTTGTTCAGCTATTCTACTAATAGACCATTCGGGATTCTCGTGAAACAGCTTGATGGCATATTCCAGCCTCAGGCTGTTCAGGTAAGCAGCCAGATTGGTGTTGCCAAACTCTTTCAGCACACCTGCAAAACGGTTCTTGTCCACTCCCATGATACGCGCATACTGGTCACGCCCCAGACTATAGTCGAGGTAAAGTTTCTCCTGACGCACCTTCTTGTCGAAAAGGGCAAACAATTCCTCGTTCGAAAGGCGCGAAAACGCCCCCTTTCTGGGTACTTCCGGCACTGCCTGCTCCACTACCTCTTCCGCAGCCTTTTCCTCCTGTTTGTCGGTATCGGCTGTTTTCCTTCCGGCATATTGTCCCTTTTTCAGCAGATACTGGTGCAGCACCTTCAGCTTCTCCAGCTCCACAATCCGAATACGCATCTTCCCACCTTTCCGCATGAAGCCCCCCAGCGCCAGCAGCGACAGCAGCAATATGCCCGTCAGCACACCGAGCCAGATAGTCTGTACGCGCAACTTCTCTTCCGTTTCCTCCAGTTCCTCCCGGGCAGCCAGCGCATTAAACAGGTCAATGTTCTCCAGCAGATAGTTGCGCTCGTTATTCAGCCGTATAGCCTGCTGGATAGACAGCCTGCGCTTTGCCACCGCATAAGCCTTCCGGTAGTCGCCCACCGCCTCGTAAGCTACACACGCCTGCTGCAGGAGCCGCTCATACGAAATGTTGAGCGTATCACGCCGGTCCATCTCCCTGACGTATGCCTGTGCGTTCCCGATAACCTGATCGTAATTCTTCATGGTAAGCAGGTAGTCGTTTATCTCCAGACGTCCCACAAGGGTTTTCGAGAAATGGGTACCAAGAAACAACTCGTAATACTTCTCATCCTCGAATTCCTTCCCCAGCATATGGGCAAGAAAAGCCACCTTGCTGTACAGATAGCCCGACTGGTTGTCGCGCCTCAGTTCCGGCAGGCGGGAAAGCAGCTTGCTCCGTTCCAGTCCTATCTGCCATGCCTCAGCATACTTCCGGTCGCTGATGTAGTACATCATCAGGAAACCATACGTATGCGACAGGTAGTAAATCTCGGTTTCCGATTTTCCTCCTTCCAGCAGCTTCTCCGCACGGAATGCACATTCGTATGCCTTCTTGCTCAGGCTCAGCCTGCGGTACAGATAGCCTTCGGACAACAGCATGCCGGCAAGCATGACATGATCCGAAATCGAAGTAGCATACTCCTTGCCCTTGCGGATGTAACGGGTAGCCTTGTCCAGCGAAAACGCAAAGACCGACGCCTCCGCCAGTATCATAGATATCCGACGGTACAGCACGGTGTCCGATTTTATTTCTACCGAATGATAGGCTTTCTCGGCACTGTCCAGCGCCCTTCCAAACATTGACAGACGGAAATAAGCGCACGAACGGATATACTCCAACTGATACGACGGGTACTGTGCCTTCTGCTGTAGGCTGTCAATCTGCCTCAAGGCTACTTGCGGAAACAAGTAAGCCTGTTCCCGAAGATCAGTCAGCCTCGAAGCAGAATATCCAGCCGCAACAACAAAAGACAATATGATAAAGAGGAAATATCTCATTTTTTATCGTATTTTTACAATTTTATTCTAACAAAATCGGTGCTGTAAAATTATTTACACCTCAAAACTACAAAATAATTTAATAAAGGCTCTTTCTTCAAAAATAAAATTATTGTAGTGTAAGTAAAATTGTCTTAATACCAATAATCGAGATTGACCTCTTTTTCTTACGGCTCTCCCAGCCCCCTCACGATCACCTCCACCTCCGGCTTCAGGAAAAACTTGCGATGCTTGTCGTGCCCCAGTGCCGCCAGACCCTCGCGGATGGAAGGACAGCGGTACATCCACCGGTACAAGTTGCGCCGTGCCGTCTCCGGCGAACGGTTCGGAAAATACAGGCAAGCCAGCTCTGCCTTGCCGTAGATACGCAGACGGAATGTTCCGTCGGATTCATCTTTTTTCATCGTACACCTCACTTTTTACGTCGTACCACCTTCTTGTGCGGAGCCACCCGCTCGAAGGCCAAATCGTCCATCATCTCCTTCAGTACGGTGCCCGGACGAAAATGCACCCATACCTTGCCCAGCATCGACGGACGGAAGTCGGCCTCGCACTTCACGCCCTCGCTCTTCACCCCCACCTGCAGCGAACCGATGTCGCCCAGACGAATAATCTCCCCGTTGCACAGCCCGTTGCCTATCTCCTCCTCCAGCGCCGTGAGCACCGCCAGCGTGTCCGCCTTGGTCACCGTGCAACGCTCCTGAATGCGCACTGCCATGTCGGCCAGCGACACCACCCCGCGCGCCTGAGCCCGGGCGTAGTACGTCACCCCCGCCGAAAGGTCCCGCGGATCAACGCGCGGCACCACCGAATATGTCACCGATCTTTCCTTCATTGTTCTTCTCCTTATACGATTTTCCCGGTACAGCCACATGCACGCCCTCGAACTCGCCGATTTTCGTCATGCTGGGATTGTACCCGTAATACACTTTCCCCGTCGCCCCGTTACGATGCTTGGCGAGGGTAGCGATCCCCATTCCCTTGGTCGAGCAGCCCGTGTCGGGATCCACCCGGATGTGATACCGCTCCGGACGGTGCAGCAGAATCACCAGATCGGCATCCGCTCTATCGCCCCGCTCTCGCGCAGGTGACGCAGCTCCGGACTCCCCGCCCGATCCTCCGCCTGACGGTTGAGCTGGCTCGACACGATGACCGGACAGCCCAGCGAACGTGCCAGCCCCTTCAGCTTGCGACTGCACTCCGCCACCTCCTGCTCGCGCGTACGCCCCGGGTTCACCGTGGCAAGCAGTTGCAGATAGTCCACGATGAGCAGCCCCAGCTCCCCCTTCGCCCGCAGCGACTTGGCGATGACACACAACTGATCGACGTTGATGTACGGCGTATCGTCCACATGCACCGGTAGCGCACTCATCCGTTCCGCCGTGCGATGCACATCCTCCACCTCCTCCGCCGTGAGCTTCCCCTGCCGGATACGCAGCGGGTCGGCACGGCTCTCCGCCAGCACCATGCGCTCGCCCAGCTCCGAAGCCGTCATCTCCAGCGTGAAGAACACCACCGGCACCCCCGCCATCGCCGCCTGACGCGCAAAGAACAAGTCGAGTGCCGTCTTTCCGTCCGCCGGACGCGCCGCCGTGAAAATCAGGTTGCCCGGCTGCCATCCCCCCGTCATCTCGTTCAGGCGCTGCAAGCCCGTAGGCACCCCCGTGAGTCCGTTCACCGACAGCTCCTGCCGCCGGTCCACCAGCGCCACCGTGTCCTCCATCACCTCCGGCATGGGGTGCAGGTGATTCTCCAGCGGCGAGTCGTCGAGCAGCGCCCCCAGTTCCCGCTGCGTGCCGATCAGCACATCGTACACGTCGCACGTCATGTCGTTTGCCGCCGCCAGCTCCCGCGTCAGCACCTCCACCAGTCGCCTGCGCAGGAAGTACTGGAACAAGATGGTGCAGTGATACTCCAGGTGCGCCGACGTAGCCACCTCGCCCGCCAGCTTCGCCACCGCAAACGGACCGCCCGCCTCGTCCAGTCGTCCCGAAGCACGCAGTTCCTCGCACACCGTGAGCATGTCCACCGCCGCTCCCCGCGCATACAGTGCGCTGATAGCCTCGAACACCGCCCGGTGCGCCGTAATGTAAAACATCTCCGCCCGCAGGCTCTTCAGTGCCGTCGACTGTGCCGTCCGCTCCAGCAGACAGGCTCCTAAAACGGCTCTTTCTATTTCTTCTGCGTAAATCATTCCCCCTGTAATCTTTAAAAATAATTTTACTGTTGTTTTTCTAATTCTTGAAGTAGTATCTTCTGAAAATCAACCCGATACATTACCGTTTCGCTTTATCCGGAGAAGCACCGCCGGCAGCATGAGCATCCCGCTTTTCGGAGAACCTCTTCAAGCAAAACTCCCGCAAAGAACATTGCTGCTGATTGCACGCTTCGGCTTTTCCGTGATGCTCATTTACACGCTGTTCATCTTCATACCGTTCCACTTCACGCCGCCCATCCTCAAAACCTCCCGCCTCACATTGCATCACTTCAAGCTGTTCATCCTCACACCGCATCACCTGAAACTCAACTCGAAACATTACCGTTTCGCTTTATCCGGAGAAGCACCGCCAGCAGCATGAGCATCCCGCTTTTCGGAGAACCTCTTCAAGCAAAACTCCCGCAAAGAACATTGCTGCTGATTGCACGCTTCGGCTTTTCTGTGATGCTCATTTACACGCTGTTCATCTTCACAACCGCCCGCCTCACGCCGCTCATCCTCAAAACCTCCCGCCTCACATTGCACCGCTTCACATTGCATCATCCCCATACTGCATCACCTGAAAATCAACCTGATACATTAGTGTTTCGCTTTATCCGGAAAAGCACCGCCGGCAGAACGAGCATCCCGCTTTTCGGAGAACCTCTTCAAACAGAACTCCCACAAAGAACATTGCTGCTGATTGCACGCTTCGGCTTTTCTGTGATGCTCATTCTCACGCTGTTCATCTTCATGCCGTTCCACTTCACGCCGCTCATCTTCATGCTGTTCCATCGCAAGCCGTTCATTTCCACGCAGCTCATCTTCACATTGCACCGCCTCATGCTGCATCACCGCAAGCTGCTCATTCTCATACCGCTCCGCTTCAAGCAACATCGCCGGCAATCGCTCCGTCCGTTTTCGTCCTACCCTGCGCCGCAACACAGAAACCAGTTTTCCATAGCCTTTCCGAATCCTCGGAAAACGAATCTTTTTCATAGTCAGATCATCCAATTCTTACGTCCGGTACCCCTCAATTGATCACGAAACTCTTCATCAGCAGATAGTTGAGCGCCGACCTTGCCCGGTCGATGGACGGCAGCAGACAGAGATACATCTCCATGTTGCCGATAGCCTCCTCCCGCTCGGCCAGCGTCAGCTTGCCCCACGCCTTGCGCGCCGCCTCGATGTCGAGTGCGGGCTGCTGCGTCAGTGCGTGGTACTGCTCCCAGAACACATCGAACGACTCGTCGGTCAGGTTCTTGGGACGCTCGCCCGACTTGCGGCTCACCTTCAGGTGGCACAGTTCCTCGTAATACAGCAGCTTCAGCTTCGAGCCGTGGGCGGTACGCGCCGTGCTTACCACCCCTTCCAGCCTCAATCGGGCAAGAAAACGTATCACCTTCCTCTTGCTCCATCCGAAACGCATACTCAACTCGCGCACCGAATACACCATTTCCCCCCTTTTCAGCTCCCCCGGTCCTTCCCCCTGATCGCTGAAGCATGCTTTCATGAGCAAATACACGTAGGCTTCCGCCTCTGTATGCATCCTGCCATACATTTCGTCGAACATCGTGTTCAACAGGCGCCTAGAGAGCGCCATAAATCCTTGTTTCCCAGGGATTTTTAAATCTACACAACCCATATTCTTCACTTTTTTAATAGGTTAGGAAATGCGTAAACCCGGAAAGCGGAGCACCGATGGCACCACTAGTGTCACCATAAGTGTCACACTTACCGCACTGGTTTACAAATACTTATTCTCGAAAGCGGAACACGGGTGTCACCATCAGTGGCACCACCCTTTCCTTTTTATATTATAAACAAAGATATAATCAAAGGAAGTTTTCCGTTCCGAAAAACATTCCTCACGCCGAAGCTTGATTTCGCAGCTCGATTTTGACCGCCCCGCGTGTCCAGCCAACCTGAAAAGTCGAAACAGAACCACGAAAACGGAACCAATCGGAGGCGTGAGAAAATCTGTCCAACCGAAGCTTGATTTCGCAGCTCGATTTCACAGCTTGATTTCGCAGCCCGATTTCGACCGCCCCGCGTGTTCCGCCGACCTGAAGAGCCGAAACAGAACCACGGAAACGGAACAAACCGAAGGCGAAGGACGCTCTGCCTGCCGAAGCCCGATTTCACAACCCCGATTTCACAACCTCGATTTCAACCGCCTCGCGTGTTCCGCCGACCCGAAGAGCCGGAACAGACCACGGAAACGGAACAAACCGGAGGCGAAGGACGCTCTGCCTGCCGAAGCCCGATTTCGCAACCCCGATTTCGCACGCCCCGAGTGTTCCGCCGACCTGAAGAGCCGAAACAGAACCACGGAAACGGAACAAACCGGAGGCGAAGGAAAGTTTTCCAGTCCGGAGAACACGCCAATTCAAAGATTATTCTATCTTTGCCCCCGAAGACTTCAAAACCCGATTCCAGACATCACCGTCCGGTTCGTCAGAAAGTCCGCTTTTAAGCCCCCTCCGGCACCGTTACTGCCAGGTAAACCCGCCGACAGAAAGGCTTAACAACACGCACGGCAACATCTGCAATCAAGTTACTTCAGTCGATGAATTTCGGTGTTTCTCCGCTTTCTGTGCGTAAAAATACGCACTGAGAGTGTATTAACCTCTGCCATAAACGGCAGAGAAATAGCAAAACCAAACATTATGAAGAATTATGGTAAGATTCATGCACGTACTCTATCGTTCGTGTGAAGTAACGGAAAAACAAAAGAGATTTTTGTTGATAACCCTCAAGCGTTTCCTCGATCGGCAATACCGTTCGGCACGCGTATCGAAAAGTGAGATTCAGCGCATTACGGGCACAGGTACCCATACCTGTTCCGACAGTCGTAACTACCAGATCAGTACCCTGTATACGTTCTTCCGTGCGATAGAACAGATACACCGGATAAAATTTGAGTACCTCACGCTACTGAGAATCATCGAAAAAAGTATCAACGAAGGAACTGAGCTCGTCATCCACGAGGTAAAGCCTGGAGAAGAAATTCCAGAAGGGAGCCAGAAGCTGCTTAGGCGTCAGACCGAAAAAAAGTGCAGATACTAAAGCGAAGCGTCCCTGATTTTTGAGGAAAACATGCATCGGTCGCTACGGCACACCTGCCGCAGTGCTGCTTGTTGCATCCCGCAAACGGGGAAATTTCTCCCCGAACGCATCTCTTTTTGTACGTTTTTTGTACAAAATACACGCATGTTTTGTACAAATTTTTAAAAATTCTCCCGACGTGCCTTTGTATAGGAGGTATGCCCTCGTAAAGGCACTATGCTAATGTAAGTACCCTGTTTACTTTCAGCTCTGGGAAAATGGATGTCAAAAGGAGAGTTAAAATGCGAAAAAAGAATTTTTATTATGGATAATTTACTATCTTTGCGGCGAAGAACGACTTCCTATGCGGCTGTGGGAGCATACCTCCTATACAGAAGTACGACGTGCGGGATCTTCCACTTATGGAGATAACAAACTGATTCCTAGTGCCTTCAGGCGCTAGGAAGGAGAGAAAAGTACACTCGTTTTTCAACAAAATCAAACCAGGAAACCAACAGGGAAAAAATCATTCAGAAAATAAAATAAATCATAGAACAAAATTATTAATTGTATTTTTTTTCAATCACCGATTGTTTAAAAATTTTAAGATTATGAAAAAAGAACAGGTATGGCTTCCCCTGCAGACCGTCTACAACAAGGAACTGCTGGTAGGCGACTATCTCAAGGAGCAGGGCATAGAGTATTATATCCCTATGACATACGAACTTCGCGACATGGAGGACAGCGATGAATGCTGCCGTGTACTCGTACCTGCCATTCATAACCTGCTTTTCGTACGGCACTCCTACGACAACGACTGGTGTAGGAAGTTTGCGGTACAGGCACCTCTTCCCTTGTATTTTATGAAAAAGGAGCGCAACGGAACCGACTTCTGTACGGTGAGCGAGCAGGACATGCAGAACTTCATGCGTGCCACCGACCCCGAGATTCAGGGCACCCGCTTCATCGACTCGGAAAAGCTCCGGGGCAAACGCAGCGTCCCCGTCCGGGTAGTACGCCGCGGTCCGCTATACGGCGTCACGGGCAAGTTCCTCCGCTACGGAGGGCGCCACTACATCGCCATCGAAATGCCACACAGCACCGCCCTGCTGAAAGTCAGCTTCACATGGTGCGAAATCGTTGTCGACCAATGAAATACATCTCCTCCACCATCATCGAATTCGAGCGTCCCGATATCGAACACGTGCCGGCAGAACTGCTGCGCCGTCAAGGTACCCTGCTGCGGGCATTCTACTACGAGCACTACGACTCGTTCGTGCGCGGAGGAAAATACATCGTACAGTACATTTATTATACGGTAAAGAAAATGCGCAACCTCACCCGTCTGCAACTCGACAAGCAGTACAGCTCCCTGAGCCAGCAGGCGGAAAGCCTCGCCCCTGCCGAGTCCGCCGTCCGTTCCGACGACCGCGACGTGGTGGCATACGCCTACGGCACTCCCGCCGACGACTCTCGCCTGTCCGACTGGCTGACGGCTCATCACCTGCCCCAGCCGCTGGCACGCTTTGCTGACACACCGGACACCGACGCAGGCAAACGGCTGGACGAGCTGAAGAAGGCTGCCTTCTACGCCTTCCGCAAGAACGCCCTGCTGGTGGTGGAAAGCATGGACGGGCTGATTGCCAACCCGCTGTTCTATACCGTTCTCGACGAATACCAGACTCCCGTATGCAGCCCCGACTTCCCGTGGCTCAGCCGCAAGAACCTGAAGCTCATGCAGGCGATGGCATTGTATCAACAAAACAATGCCACAGGAAAGTAACGACATGCACACCTTACATTATTTAAGCAACTTTTCTCAAAACCAAGCATGAAGTTGCCCATACTGTGGCATTATTAACAGCTTACTAGTAAATATTTATTTATATCTAATTTGACAAAATGATTATTGCCGTAGATTTCGACGGAACCATCGTCGAACACAAGTACCCTTCCATCGGGAAGGAGATTCCTTTTGCCATTGAAACATTGAAGAAACTGCAGGCCGAACGCCACAAGCTGATACTATGGAGCGTACGCGAAGGACGCCTGCTGGACGAAGCCGTACAGTTCTGCCGTGAGCGAGGACTGGAATTCTATGCCATCAACCGCGACTATCCCGAAGAGGAAAAGGGACAGAACAACCACTATTCGCGCAAGCTGAAGGCAGACGTCTTTATCGACGACCGCAACCTGGGCGGACTGCCCGACTGGGGAACCATCTACGAAATGGTACGCAACAAGCTTTCCTATGAAGACCTGATGCACAAGTACGAACAGGAATACGAACCCGAAAAGCCCAAAGGCTTCTTTGCCCGTCTGATGGGAAAATAATCACCGAATAAAAATCTACAAACATATCTATCTTATGAAAATCAAAGCATTCACACTCATACTGGTACTACTGGCAGGACTGTCGGGATGTACCTCCTACAAGAATGTACCTTACCTGCAGAATCCGGAAGTGGTCAACAACTACGGAAAAGAGATTCCACTCTACGATGCCAAGATCATGCCCAAGGATCTGCTCAGCATCACGATCAATACCACCGATCCGCAGGCAGCGGCTCCTTTCAACCTGACCGTACAGACTCCGCTGAACGCGGCACTGACCAATATCAATACCACCACGCAGCCCACGCTGCAGCAATATCTGGTAAACAACGACGGCGAGATAGACTTCCCCGTACTGGGACGCCTCAAGGTGGGCGGACTCACCAAGAACCAGGCGGAAGACCTGATACGAGAAGGACTGAAACCCTACCTCAAGGAAACGCCGATTGTAACCGTGCGCATGTCCAACTACAAGATTTCCGTACTGGGCGAAGTGAACCGTCCGGGTACCTTTACCGTCAGCAACGAAAAGGTGAACGTGCTGGAAGCCCTCGCCATGGCAGGCGACATGACCGTGTACGGTGTACGCGACAATGTGAAGCTGATCCGTGAAGATGCTACGGGCAAGCGCGAGATCATGCTGCTCGACCTCACCAAGAGTGATCTGATACTCTCGCCCTACTTCTACCTGCAGCAGAACGACATCCTCTATGTCACCCCGAACAAGACCAAGGCAAAGAACTCCGACATCGGTAATACAACTACTACCGTTATCTCGGCAACGTCTATTCTGGTATCCATTGCCAGCTTGCTAGTCAACATTTTACGATAATCTTTCCACAAAACAAGAATATACAGCAAACATCATGACAGAAGAACAGAATCTGAACAACGAACAGCAGCACGAAGAAAGCATCAACCTGTATGCCATCTTCTTTAAATACCTTGCTTACTGGCCCTGGTTTGTGGCAAGCGTCCTCGTCTGCCTCATCCTCGCCTTCGCATACCTGCGCTATCAGGCACCCGTGTACAACGTAACCTCTGCCGTACTCATCAAGGAAGATGATTCCAGCAAGCGCGGCATGGGAGCCGCCGGAGGAGCCCTCGAGGCCATGCAGAGCCTGAGCGGACTCTCCATGAGCAACAACTTCGACAACGAGGTGGAAATCTTGAAAAGCCGTACCCTCATCCGCAAGGTGGTAACCCATCTGGGACTCTATACTTCCGTATCGAAAAGCCGCATGCTGGGCTATAATATCCCGTTGTACCAGAGCTCTCCTATCAACGTATTCATGTCGCCCGAAGAGGCGGAAAAGCTGGAGGCAGGCGCGCGGCTCAAACTGAGCTACAGCCCCGAAGGTAAACTGTATGTCAAGGTACGCTATACCCTCAACGAGGAAGAAGAGGAAGCGGAAAAGACCTTCGACAAACTCCCAGCCGTATTCCCCACCCCGGCGGGTGTGTTCAGCTTTACGGCAAACGACTCTATCCTGAACGAATGGAAGGCTAAGGAAAGCGGCGATATCCGCCTGGCAGCCTATGTGGGTGCTCCTACTGCGGTAGCAAAGTCATACGGTGAAAGTCTGACAGTAGATGCAACCTCCAAAACCACTACCATCGCCCAGATAGCCGTACAGAATACCGACAGACAGCGTGCCGCCGACTTTATCAACTGCCTGGTAGCCTTCTACAACCAGGATGCCAACGACGAGAAGAACGAGGTAGCGCAGAAGACGGCAGACTTCATCGAAGACCGTATCGGCATCATCAATCAGGAACTGGGCAGTACCGAAACCCAGCTGGCGGACTTCAAGCAGAAGTCGGGACTGACCGACCTGACCAGCGATGCCCAGCTTGCCCTGCAGGAAAACTCCAAATACGAACAGCTGCGCATCGAAAACCAGACCCAGATACGCCTGGTAGAATTCCTGCGCGACTATATCAACAATCCTGCCAACGAACAGGAGGTAATTCCTTCGAACGTAGGCTTGCAGGACCAGAACCTGAGCACGGTCATCGACCAGTATAACACCATGCTTATCGAGCGCAAGCGGCTGCTCCGTACCTCGAGTGAGAACAACCCTGCCGTAGTAAACATGAATACCGGCATCGAGGCTATGCGCCACAACGTACAGACCACGGTAGCCAGCGTACTGAAAGGACTCCAGATTACCCGCAGCGACATCGACCGTCAGGCACGCAAGTTCGAAGGCCGCATCAGCAGCGCACCTCAGCAGGAAAAAGAGTTCCTCACCATCTCCCGCCAGCAGGAAATCAAGGCACAGCTCTACATCATGCTGCTGCAGAAGCGTGAGGAAAACGCCATCACTTTGGCTGCCACCGCCACCAACGGACGCATCATCGAGGAAGCACTGGCAGACAAATTTCCGGTATCTCCGAAGAAGAAAATCATTGCCCTTGCCGCCCTTATCATCGGGCTGGGTATCCCCGTGGGCTTTGTCTACCTGCGCGACCTGCTGAAGTACAAGATAGAAAACCGCGACGACGTGGAGAAACTCACCACCGTACCTATTCTGGGCGAACTGCCACGAAGCAAAAAGCCGGAGCACGGTGCCATCGTGGTACGCGAAAACAAGAACGACATCATGGAAGAAACCTTCCGCGGTCTGCGTACCAACCTGCTCTTCATGCTGGGCAAGACCGACAAGGTTATCCTCTTCTCTTCTACCCAGCCGGGTGAAGGAAAATCGTTTGTAGCCGGAAACACCGCCGTGAGTCTCGCCTACCTGGGCAAGAAAGTCATCGTAGTAGGTATGGATATCCGCAAGCCCGGTCTGAACAAGGTGTTCAACCTGAGCCGCCGTGCCGAAGGTATCACCAACTACCTGAGCGATCCCGACCATGTGAAACTGACCGACATGATCCAGCGCTCGGACATCAGCCCGAATCTGGACATCCTGCCGGGCGGACCGGTACCTCCCAACCCGACCGAGCTGGTAGCACGCACCGTACTGGAAGATGCCATCAACCAGCTGAAAGAACGTTACGATTACGTGATACTCGATACCGCTCCCATCGGTATGGTGACCGATACCGCCATCATCGGCCGTGTGGCAGACATCTGCGTATATGTATGCCGTGCCGACGTAACCCCGAAAGCCGGCTACCGCTACATCAATGTGTTGCGCGACGAGCATAAGTTCCCGAAACTGGCAACCGTTATCAACGACATCGACATGAGCAAGCGTAAGAACAGCTACGGCTACGGTTACGGTGCCAAGTACGGTTACGGTAAGGGCTATGGATATGGTTATGGATATGGATATGGTTTTGATAATCATAATCTTTCAAACAAGAAGTAAATAATTAACATGTTTAATGTATTCAAGTATGTTTTATCTTGAATACATTAAACACAAACTCAACCTTAATAAAATATTAAAATTCTAAAAGGTCTTCCTATTCTCATCACTGTCTTAAACAACACTTTTTATTTAAATATTTCTAGGTTAAATCAATTACCTACTTAAAATCGAAAATACATTCTGATATTCACATTCTAATCTTATTTCTTATACTAATAAAATATATCTAATACCCTCTCTCTAAGTATTAAGAAAATATTATTCATTAAAACATTTTATGACAGATATTTCCGAAAATAACAGACGAATTGCCAAAAATACAATTCTATTATATTTCCGAATGATTGTTACTACCATAGTTTCATTAATAACAGCCAGATTAATGTTACAGTTGTTAGGTATCGAAGATTATGGAATTTATAATGTTGTAGGTGGCATAATTGGATTTATGGCAATCATAACCAGCACTATGACTTCCGCAACAATGAGATTTCTTGCATATGATTTGGGAAGAGAAGATATTACCCAATTTAGTCAGACTTTTAGTATGCTAATTAATATTTTTGGAATTTTTTGCCTCATATCAACAATTCTCATGGAGTTCATTGGGCCATATATAATACAATTTCATCTTGTGATACCATCGGAAAGATTATTTGCAGCACAATGTATATTTCAATTTACCATATTAACTTTTATCCTTTCCACAATGGCTATACCTTTTACCGCAGCAGTTGTTTCATACGAAAGGATGGATATTTATGCATACTTTACATATCTTGATGTATTCTTTAAATTATTGGCAGTAGTCGTATTATATATAACTCCAATAGATAAATTGATAACTTATGGTACAATAACATTACTTATGTCAATAGCTACAAATACTATAATATACTTTTATTGTTTTAAAAAGTTCGAAGGCTGTAAATACATTAAAATATGGGATATACCATTATTAAAAAAAATATCCAGTTATGCAGGATGGAATATGTTTGGCTCGGTAACTACTGTTATGAATAGCCAAGGACAAGCTATCCTATTAAATGTTTTTTTTGGACCAATAATAAATGCAGCAAAAGCAATAGCTGATAAGGTAAATCAAATAACATATTCCTTTTGTCAGAACTTTTTTATGGCTGTAAATCCTCAACTTATCAAAAGTTATGCTGTTGGAGATTTAGAATATACAAAAAAACTACTAATAAAAAGTTCAAAAATCTCATTTTTTTTATATTCCATTATAGCTATCCCTCTAATATTCAATATGGAATTTATATTGAAACTGTGGTTAGGAGCAGAACAGGTTTCAATAAGTATGATATATTTTTGTCAGTTGACACTGCTTATGTCGTTCTCAAGCTCGCTCGAATCACCTATTACACAGACAGTAAGAGCAACAGGAAACATAAAAAAATATCAAATTGTAATAGGACTACAAACATTAACTTTTATCCCCATTTGTTATATTGCCTTTAAATGTGGAGCCAATGCATTTTTTTCTATGATAATCCTCTGTATTATATATTGGATTACTTTAGTTTCCAGAGTCTTTTTTTTAGTCAAGATACTTCCCATAACAATAAAAGAATACCTACATTATGTCATTCTACCAACTATAGGTATTTTAGTTATAACGTCTTCAATCATTCTGCTACTTAATAATATTCCTATTATTGAAAATCAGCAGTTTATAAAACTTCTATATAGTCCCATTATAGTTTTAATAATTGTTTATTGTTTAGGACTATCAACTTCAGAAAAAAAATATATTATAAACCAAATAAATCAAAAAATTAGACATTGAAATTATGCTTCATGCAACCAAAGCAGATAAATCTTGTTTGCAAATATTTATTCTTGTTATGGCTTGTACAATCATATATGCCATAACCAATTTATTAGGACAAACAATTACTGGACGTATATATTATCTTTTAACACCATTGATATTTATCTGGATGTTAAACAGACACTATCCTATACCCCAATTATATAAATTATATTCTATTACATTATTAGTAATTGTAACTTTACACATCGCAGCAGGAACTGAAATCGAATCAACAATACACTTTACTGCATTTGTCAGGATAACACCTATACTATTGCTGGCAGCATTTAGATATCAGTCTAAGCCTTTAAAGCTTGTGATGATATTAGGATTTATATTTTATTTTTTAGAATGTAGCATATCTATATACGAAAGACTAACATTCACTCACCTAATTAATTATGAGAACAGTGAAAATACACAAGCAACCAATGCACTAGTACTAGATAATACCGATTTTAGAAGTTTTTCACTAATGTTTCATCCCCTATTTAATGCTAATACAATATCTATATTTATAGCGTTTATATTATGCAACAAGAATTTAGGTCCTATTGCAAAATACTTACTATTAATATTAGGTCTAGCCGCAATATGGGGTACCAATAGTAGAGGCTGTATGATAATATGGGCAATCATATTAATATATCGATTCTGCTTTTACAACATAAAAGTAATCTATATGATATTCAGTATTACTCTACTATATATCATTTTACCTATAATAGCTGAGTGGCTATTAGCATCAGGCTTATTAGGACGCTTCGGAGATTTTGATTTTTCCGACAGTTCTACGTTAACAAGATTAGAAGCATTTGATGTTTTCTTCAACTACAAATGGACAACTCAAGACCTTTTAATAGGGGGGCGGCTCTTAACTTATCCTGATATGTTATTGGAAGTCGGACTTGAAAATGGCTTTTTGCTCGACTTAGGATATTGGGGAATTATTGGAGGATTAATAAAAAGTATCGGTGAAATCCTGATTACATATTTTGCACTCAATAAATATCAATTTAAAGATCGAATCATCTTTATGCTTGCAATATGGGGAGTTGCATTTATGAACAACAATTCATATGGCATATTTATCATGCCTATGTTTGTTATTGCATACATTACATTTTTCAGTTTTGATATTTTCCAGACCAACAATAAAATCTGTCCACACTATAAATTAAAATAATAATGAAAACCAAAATCGTGTATTGCTTAGTATCACAAGACAAAGACATCTACTTAGAACAACTTCTTTTATCATTAATATCCCTACGCAACTATAACCAATCAGCCCAAGTAACTGTTGTTATGGACAAAACAACCAAAGACGGACTAATTGGAAATCGTAATATAATACAGAACTATATTGATGAAATTATTGTTGTCAATGATATCGAACATCTATCAAATAGTCAAAAATCCAGGGTATTAAAGACCACATTACGCGAAAGAATAAAAGGAGCATATCTATTTATAGATGTAGATACTATTATTACAGATAAATTAGACGAAATAGACGAATTATTATTACAAAATATTGAAATAGCAGCTGTAAAAGACAGTCATTGTAATTTCAATGAAATGAAAAGACAGTCTGATCAAATTAAAAGAGCACATATCGTAGGGTGGGATGATATTGTTTTTGATAAAATACATTTCAATAGCGGAGTAATGTTTGTTAACGATACAGACTTTACTCATAGATTTTACAAAGCTTGGCATGAAAATTGGTTATATGAAAAATCTAAAGGTTTATTTTATGACCAAATAGCTATGGCACATACTAATCGCCAAATGGGTTATCCAATTAAAGAATTAGATGGAGTATGGAATTGTCAAATCTGCCAAGATGGACTTAGATATCTTTACAACGCAAAAATAATACACTACTTTGGAGACTTTGGTAAAGGAAGAAGTTACTATTTTAGAAATAGAGATGTTTTTGATTATATAAAACTTACAGGAAAAATTAATAAACAAACGCAATATTTCGCATCAAATGGGAAAAAAGCATTTGTAGGTCATTCTATTATATTGGGGGATGAAGATCAAGACTTCTATTGGTCTCCAATTTATAAATTATATACTAGAAGTAAACCTACTTTCAAAATATTCTGTAAAGTAGCTTCACTTTACCTTTTCCTTAGAAAATGTTTATCAAAAATTTTAAAAAGGAATAAATAAGAAATTCAAACTTTGAATTATTAAGGATATTTGCTATTTGGGGAATAGTTTTACATCATCTTGTCATAAATGGCATTGATGTATGTGGATATAATACAGACTTTGATGGAGAAAAATATAACGGGGGAGGATATATAGGAATAATAATTAACTCATTTACTGTATACGGCGTAAACTTATTCATTCTTATCTCAGGATGGTTCGGAATCAAATCAAATTATAAAAAAATTATTTGGCTGATAGTCGATACAGCTTTTTTTGGTCTCATTGCATTATTCATTGCCTCGTATTTCTCTCCATACAAATTCAATGTACACAATATCTTGTCTACAATTTCTATTACAAAATATTGGTTTATATTGCATTATATTATACTTATGCTAGTAGCTCCAATTATAGAAAGAGTTTTATTTAACATAGATGAAAAGACTCTACGCAGATACCTCATTATTTGTAAGCGTCCAATTTTGACGTATTGCCTCAAAGAATA
>ULTZ01000400.1_pt1 | contig 19341 bp, 20 predicted proteins | sample 1957981 | NCBI WGS metagenome assembly ULTZ01 (sample SAMEA4835745, study PRJEB28245) | human gut metagenome | biome: gut microbiome; material: fecal sample | place: Denmark | collected 2008
CATATCCTACCCTTGTCAAATCGTATTGTAGATACCTTAGAATTAATCGTTAAGCTATTACTGGGTTACACTCTTATTAAATAATTCTCTTTCTAACTTTCTCCTTTTCTTTAAACCTTCTAATGGTTTTTTATTACTACCATATACCCATCTATCAAATTCATTACTACAACCTTTATAATCTCTAAGGTTTAATTTCTTTAGTAATATAGAAGATTTAAGATTGCCAACTCCAACATTAAAAGCAAAAGATACTAATGCGGAGAACTGGTTTTCATTAATAGGTACTTTAACTAACGCAGAAACAGCTTGTTCAAATCTTTTTATATCTTGAAGTAAGTATCTATCTGCGTCAGCTTGTGTTATAATGTCTCCTAATTTAACACCAGTAGTATGACCATAGCCGATTGTAGGTATTAAGCTAGGACACAGATAAGCTTTTAACCTACAACCTTCACATTGTTTAATTATAGATAAACCTTCTTTGTTTATTTTCATACCTTCCTCCTATACTGGGTGGATTTTGTTTTCTATAAAGTATTTAAAGAAATGAGCTGGAGTTATTTTATAAGGAGCTGATTTAAAATATTCTCTTATAGCAGTACATCCAGTAGCTATATACTCACTACATACCATACCTTTTCTATTCATCTGGTCGTAATGAGGAGAGAGAACTACTTTGACAAACTCTATAATATCTTTAACTCCATAAGGTAATCCTAAGTTATTCTCTAGTTGCTTAACATCTAACTCTAACGGATATACTGCACCAGTAGAATATATAATCTTAGGGAATACCTTTTCAAATATCTTCCATCTATACTTCCTTGTACCACTAGGTATCTTATACTTAGGTTCTGGTTTGAGGTGGCTCTCGTATATCCACCATCCTCTATTGTATATAAGAGCTAGTACGTGGGATGGTCTAAAGCTAGCAGAAGGAAAGAACTCTTTTGTAAACCTGTCTATTAATTTAGATATCTTAGATGTTCCCCATTCAAGTACTACATATGTTTGCTTCTTATCTAGTTTATCTATATCTATTGACATCTTAAGTCCTTCCTACTATATTTCCATTCTCATCTATATACATATTGTACTCTCTGAGTATCTCATCCTTTCTCATTGGAAGTGTTCCATAATGAATGATATCCCCTATAGGTCCAAGACCTCTCAATGTTCTAGCTTCTGTACCTAATAATCTTCTTGCATAATTAGCTAGTTGAGGTTGGTTTCTTCTTATATAATTAAAGAATTGTTGGGAAGTACCTTCTGGAAAACGTTGGGTATAAGACTGATATTGTCTTAATAATTCTGGTGATACTATATTGTTTATATCCATCTATTAACCCTCCACTATGTCTTGTGCTTTACGATTTATCTTACCTAGTATTTCTACTACTTCTTCTGCTATTGTTTTCTTAATCTCATCATCTAATACATTACAACCAAAGTAAGATTGAGCTGCTTGAATACCTAAGATGATAAGTTGAGTCTCTACTTTATCAACCTTATCAGTATCTAATTTCTGTAATCCTACAAGTAGTACTGTTCTTAGTTTGTTTTTAAACTTTGGTAGGTCTCTTTTAATTCTTTCTAATCTACGTTTAATAAACCAATTTTTAATCTTATCAAATATTTTCATAATATATCTCCTATCATTTTAAGCTATCCATAATCGATTTTAAGGAGGGTTTATTTAAGATAGGATAGTTTATATATAAAATATATTTACCCCGTCTTGAGACGCCTTCTAGTACCCTTAGATTTAATAACTAACTATTTACCTCTTTTACATCTTTTCTTACAAGCCATTAAATATCTCCTTCCTAGTTATTCATTTACTGTAGTATCTGTTAAACTTCTAAAGTCTATTGTAATCGAGAATGTTTTACTATCTCCAACGTTAAGTGTTACAGGATTAGGTAGCACATCTCTGGTTAGCAAGACAGCAGCTCCAGATTTACTAGATATAGTTCCAGTACCTATAGCTAAACAAACTTCTTTTATAGTAACAGGTTGTTTTGTATTGTTGGTAACTAAAATACTATATGTTAAACTATTATTATCATTCAATGTGGGTTGACCTTGATATGTTAAGCTAGTTATTAGTTCTCCTGAAAGCTTATAATCTTCTACAGTAGGTGGTGTATCTCCAGTACCTAAAACCATATATGAATATGATGTAACCCAAGCAGAAGTATTATCTGCTGTATTATAGAATTTACTTGGTAATAGAGCTATTGTGGTTGGGCTTATCCCTCTAGGTTGACTGGGTGAGTATGAGAATAAACTTCCGTCTGTAAATTTTATTCTCTGTGTTGCTGTTGTGTTCTCTCCAAATCCCCAACTCCCCTTAAGAGTATTAACAACAAAATATCTAAAATTATTTAATAACATTCGTTATACCTCCGTATCTGTTACTTGTACTGTAGTGCTACCGCCTAAGTTTGTTTGAGTAGCATTATCATAATTGTTTATTAGTAATGTTTTATATTGAGCACTAGCTCCACCTGTTAAAGGAATAGTGCCTAGATATACTTCATTAGTATCAGTAAGTCTATACATTGTATCTGCGTCTTTTGTTGATAATGCCTCATATTCTGTACTAGTTAGAGTTTTATATCTTAGTCCACCACTAGCACTTAGTACTCCATCATCTGTTATCGATAATCCATCACCTACTTTAATTCCACCAAGAGTAGTAGTAGAAGCAATAGGTAAGCCCACACTCTGAACATAATTAACTACTGTTTGTGGAGTACAAGCTGTAGCATTATCATAGTTACCTTCTTCATCAGGTTGAAAATCTTCATCAGTTGATAAATATACTACCCCTTGTGACTCGGTTGTAGCATTAGGCAGTGTACCCCAACCATAAACATCGTTACCATAATTGGTTAATACTTGCCCATTAGTACCACCACTAGGTATTGGTTCAGACTTTAAGTTAGGAGTTGTTATAACTCCATCTGCTGTTGTTATTGTCAACACATATGTATTTCTAGTATTTGTACTAACATCTATTATTGGACTAAATCCATTCTGTCCTGTTGCTCCTTGCCTACCAGAAGGGCCTTGTTGGTTTAATATTATAGTATATTCAGGAGTAGTGCAGGTACAAGGATTATTTTCATTTGTTGCCATCTTATATCTCCTATTGTTTACATACTCTAAAGATACCAGATGTATTACCTTCACCAGAAATAATATACTTAGTATCTTTATCTACTACCGTTATAATTAAAGCATAATCATAAGGATTACGTAATGCTTCTTGTTCTGTTATTTGTACCTTAAACTTACCTTCTGTTGGATAAGATATTAGACCAACATCCACTTCGCTTGATGTTTCGGATATTATTTTATCTATCAAGCTAGGTAGATTAAAGTAAGGAGCAATCTTAACTTGGAAATGTACTTCCAGACCTGTTAAGTCAAAAGGTTTTATTTCATACTCTTGTGTTTCTGTATTGAACACCTTTTGTTGTATAGTAAATCCAAACCCTCTAGCTTCTCCTTGTTTTATTTCTACTACTAATCTATTGCAATCATCTACCATAGTTATACTCCTAAATCATATTTATAAGGCCCGCTCCAACGTTACCATAACCTGCTATAGTAATAGTTTGTCCTTTTTTAACAGGAATTAGAGTACTAGTTGAGTTAAACCATTTACTTCCACTAGTTTGGTAAGATACTTCTACACCATTTATTTGTACCATAATGTAAGAACCGTTGCCAGCAAGTTTAGTATATACAAAACAGTTATGTGCTGCTACAGTTGTTGAATTTATTTGGAGAGCACCAAGGTACGTACCAATAAATCCAGCTCTACTTGATAAATCAACTGAACCAATCGGATAAACTGTATCTATATGACCGCTACTGTTTGTTGTAAAACTACCAACTATTCTAAAGTAATCATATCCTGCTGGTAATGTTGGTGTTGTACTATTAGTAGAGAATGCTAGCTTACAACCAGAAGTTTCTTTATCATAGCAAACATATATATAATAAGTAGTATTGGCAGCTAATGCAGTAACCTGTAGTGATAATATAGTATAAGAATTTATCATTTGTTCATAGGTACTATCCCAACAATTACCTGCTGTACAAGATATAGTTGTAGCATTACTCATAAAAGGAACAAACCCTCTAATTACGTCTAAGCTATTTACTGTTTGAGCTCTTAATGTTTCTAGGTTTACAGCGTCTTTATTATTTTCTGCGTCAGCTACTTGAAACACTTCATTTTGACTACCATTAATATCCGCTTTATTAGTTTCAAGATTGTTTATATCCAATTCTGCTGTAGCTAAGTTACTTTCAAGCTGGTCTACAAATTGCTTAATAGAAGTAAAGTTACCATTTACCTCATTAGCTTTTGCTTTAGTACCAGCTATAAATGTGTAGGGTATCTCCCATACCATATTCTACCTCCTGCTTTCTTGTAGTCTATAATTACGACCTCTACGTCTCATTAACATATTAATATCTCTTGGAGTAACTCTCTTATCATAAGGGAAGTAACTATCTCTAAATCTAAATCCACCTACTCTAAACTCATTCTCAATAGGAGTAAGTATTGGTTTATTAGGGTTACCTTCCATTAGATAAGGTATCCGATTATCTCCAATTTGACCTAATATACTTCTGTTAGTTGGTTGATAATATACTTGTCCACTTCTTGTAGCTATCGTAGGTAATAATGCTTGGTTTAAGAATGTAGCTACTGGACTAAAGTTTCTTGACAAATATCCAGTAAACCCACCTAATACATCAGGTTCCTTTTGAGGAATTGGATTACCATTATTATCAAGAGTTATTACTTTACCATTTACAACATAACTATTAGAACCTACAACTGGATTACCCCAAGCGTCCTTACCTGTCATAGCATTAAATAATCCAGTTAATGGATTGATATTACCACTCAACATATCCAACGCTCCGGAAATTCCGGATGGCTCGTTAGCCTTACCAGTAGGTAATATATTACTTAATGTTTGGAATGGAGCTGATAGAGGATGGTAGTCGAAGTAAACCTTTTGAGCTGGGAAGCGTTTTGTATATGTAGGTTTAACAGTCAACCCACCTCTTATATCTCTATCATCTGGTTGTTGTCCTACCGTCACATCAAATTGTTCTAATTCATTACCAATCCTTGCAGGGTTTCTAGCGAATGCTTGAAGTCTTAAAGGGTTATCTCTTAATTGATTTATCAATACATCCTTAGAAGTAGTAGCTACTTTATAGAATGGGAATGATAATGCACCAAGCTCGTGCAACTCAGGAGAGATATAATAGTTCTTACCTACATAATCTCCTAATACAGAATTGGTTCTATCAATTAATTGTCTTTGTATATTCTGGTCAGTAAGACTTCTATCAAGTAGAGTATCAACATCTATCTTCAACTCTTTAGCCATTTTCTTAGCTTGATTGAAATACACAGCAGCTCTATCAAAAGTTTCTAACGTACTTTCAGCTTGGAATAATGGTCTAGCTAAATAGTCTTGTGAAGATTTAACTATACCACCAGCACCCTGTAATCTTTGAGCGAATGTACTCTTAGGGTTAGTTAATAAGTTTGCTGATTGTTTAAGTTCTCTAGTTACATCTTTAAAGGTAGTAGCAAGAGGGACATCTTCAAATACTGGAGCTAACCCTTTATATGTTGTAGATGTTAACAGGTATTCTGGTAAATACTTTTGTAGTGAAGGCCTATATGCACTAATATAATCAGCACCACCTATACTACCTAAGGCTAAGTTACCAGCTCTGTTACCTACAATATATTGAGGTTTAACTAATACGCTTGATTTAAACGCACCCATTAACGGTTTAACAGCAGCAGAAATCTTTCCTACTGTACTATTAGGGTCAAGACCTTTAACCCTGTTTGTAAAGGCTTCTAGGTCTCTCTTAGGTACTACGTATAAATCATTAGCATACTTCTTTAAAGTAGAAGGACTTCCACCTTGTGATAATTGTTTAGTGAAGTTACCTATCTCACTTTGTCTACCAGTATTAAATAAAGTCTTAACCCCGTCTTTAAATTCTCTTGGAGATATAACTACTTCATTCTTACTTATCTTAGCAGCGTCAGCTTTATTAATCCTATTGCCAAACTTCTCTGCTAGAGTTTCAAAAGATATTTGAGCTTGTTTAGCTTTTTCTATCTCCGATACTAACTGTCTGTAACCTCTATCTAAATTACTTGCTACTTCTTGAGTAGTACCATAACCATAAACTCTCTCTGTTGATAAACCTTTACCTATATCAGTTAAATCAACTAAGGTTTTATCCCCAGCTTTAAATAAACCTCTTTGAGTAATAGGAGTTATCTTACCTTCATCGTATAGTTTAGTTCCTCTTTGAACTAATTCATTTAAAGTCTTTTGAGTGGTTCCGATATTAGCTAAGTTTTCTCTTGTAGGATTTTCAATAGCCTTTTGTATATTTTGTAAATACACATTCTTTGTTCTACTAGGGTCTAGATTTTCTAAAACAAATTGTCCTATTGCAGTGTTCTTAATAAAGGTAGGGTCTACTCCTAAGTCTATTAATTCTTTACCTATCTCATCTGAGTAGGCTTTAAGTTCTTGGGTTAAGTCTATATACTTCTCATCCCACTTACCAGTAGTTAAACCCTCTACAGCTTTATCAATTCCTTTTCTATTGGCAAGGTCAGCAGCTTTAAAGTTCTGTCTTGCTGCTCTTTTACCTACATCCAAGTCTCCGATATTGAGGATACTATTTATTTCTCTTTCTCTTTGAGTAGGTAACAAAGCTTCTCTAATAGGTCTAACTGTAGGAATATTATCTAACTTAGAGGCTGCCTTAGCTATACTACCTTTAGGAGTTAATGTGATAGTATCCAACACAGCATTAAAAGGGTCAGCACCTGCGTTATATACAGCGGTCTTAGCAGATTGTATTGGATTATTAGCTATACCTTCTGTAGTAACACCATAAGGAGATAACACCATATTAGCAAAATCATTTACTACATTAGTTTCACCACGTGCTACTTGACCTGCATAGTTAGCTACGTTCTGATTAACAGCATTTCTAAAGTTTTCATTAGTAGCATATACATACGGACTACCGAGAATAGTTGCAAGACCTGCTGCAAAGTCTCTAGCACCTGCACCAAATCTTTGAGCAACATTCATTCCGTATCTATCTCTATTAATAAGAGTTTGCTCATATTCACTAAGAGGGTCTTGCCCTATAGAAGATAAACCTCTATTAATATCTGCAATAGATTGTCCACCTTCTATAGCACCCTTTATAGCTTCTTGTCTATTAAATTCAACCATCTAATAAATCCTTACTTAAATTGTCTCCAATATTCTAACTGGTCTCTAGTCATACCAGTAGGGTTTTGTTCAGTTTGTTGTTCAGGATATAATTGAGCGTATACATCCTTCAACATTGTTTGACCTATTGGGTCGTTATAATAAGTAGCAGCTTCAATAAGTTGAGCTTTAATCTTCATAGCTGCTAACGGGTCTGATTGTTTTAACTTTTCTAAGTCTTGTGAGTTAATACCTAATTGTCTAGCAACATCTAACTTAGTGGCATTATCTATTTGAGCAATCTTATAATCCATCCAGTTATCAAGAGTAGCTCTTTGATTTTCATTAAGTTGTTTATACTGTTCAGTAGTTAAGTCTGCTATTGCCTTAGCATTTTCTCTTTCAGCAGTAGCTATATTATTTCTTTCTTGTTTAATTAAATCAATAATACCTTGTGTACCTTGCGTAGTTAATTTCTGTTGAGTTTCTTGAATTGGTTTAAGGTAATTAACATAATCAGTACCTGTCATATTAGCTGCTATATTAAGAGGTAGCCCAGTCTCTTGACTTAACCTCATAGCACTAGCTAATTCAGCTCTCTTTTGTAAAGCTTCGTTCTGTGCAGCAGCTAAGTTAGATGATAGTTGGTAATCCTTTGCTAATCTCTCTACATTAGTTGGTTGTGCTTTTAGATTAGCTACGTTATTAGCAGGACTTGCGTTAGTCTCAACATTAATAGTTCTTAACTGTCCTTCTGGAGATACCCAAGATACTTGGCTAGGCATTTGCAACTTATTTGTTATATCTTGCAACGCATCATTAAATTGAGCTTGTCTTAATGCTCTATCATCAGCAGCTACAGCATTTCTATAATCTTGGATAAATTGGTTTTGTCTTGTTAAGTTTTGACCTGCTTGTTCTAGTGCATTTAAGTAGGCATTAACTTCCTCCTCTGTAACACCAACATTAGGTTGTTGATAACCAGCTTGAGCTCCTTTAATAACATTTGAAATACCTACTATATCATTTAATAAAGTATTATTTCTATTTATATTATTAGCCATAATTTTATCCACCGTATTATTTTGTTGTACAGGAACATTATTAGAAATATTACCAGACGCTCCAGATTGCGTTTTAACAGGGGGTAAATTAGTTTTAGGTGTATTTACATTCCCATTAAAATTAACCCCTCTTAAAATCGATTGTGACGCTTCTGATGTGTTTAGCGTATCATCTATAGCAGACAACCTTTGTTCAGCACCTTCATAAAACTTCCTAATCCCATCTAAGTCCTTCATCTGTTGTTTTGTTTGTGCAATCATTTTATCTTGATTGTTTATAATATACTGATTATATCTTTGTTGTTCTTCTGGAGTTAAAGGTTTTAGACTATCTTTAGCTAGAAGTTTATCAGTTGCGTTTCTACTTCTAATATCTCCTGCTGCTTTTTGTAATCCAGCACCACCCGTATATCCAGCTACAGCAGGAAGTAATCCTACACCAGTAGCACCAGCTATAATAGACCCACCTTTAGTTAATAAGCCTAAGGTATCTAATGAACGAGACATCCAGTCAGCATTCTCATCAGTAACATTCTTCCAGTAAGAAGGAAGTTCTAATGCTATACCAGCAGCAGGAGCAACCTTACCACCTACACCTTTTAATACACCACCAGCTTTAGGAGTTGCTTTAGGAGCTGACTTAGTAGCACCACCAACCTTTTGTTTAATATCATCAAGCTTGGGTTTATTATCCTGATTACCATAGAGAATATCTAAATCTTTATTTATGTTGGTATTAGAGGTGGATACTTTCTTGGTAGACTGTTTAGGTTTTTCTTGTTTAGGTTGTTCTGTAGTTCTTTCTACAACTTCCTCTATTTGTTTAGCCATTCTTTCTATATATTGTTTAGCCTGATTGTATTGTTTAGGAAAGTTCCTTTTCATTAAATTAAGAAACTGGTCAGGTCTACCATCAGGAAATCTTGATTTGTAATTATCATATAACCATTCTATTGTTGCCATTATGCGTAACTCCCCCATATATCATTAACGAAATCAAAGTTCCCTATATTATCCTGTAAGTGTGATTGGTTCAATCCAGAACTAGAACCAAAGTAATTATTGGCTAAGTTAGCTCCTATGTTAGAACCTATCGAGTTAGCAGCTCTAGATGTATTAACATTATTACTTAAGGTATTTAAGAAGCCTCCTGCTTGTCCTCCTAGTGTTGAACTGGACTGGTTACTACCTCCAAAACCTCCAGTAGCTCCACCTATTACAGCTCCTCCTAATGCTCCCCAAGGGCCACCCATAGCAAATCCAGAGGTAGCACCAGATAATGCACCTGTTAAAGCACCACCAATATTAAAACCGCTATTAGCGTCATCAACCTCATCTAACCATTTGTTCTGTTGGTTCTGTAATCTTATCTTCCAGTTGTTCTCATCTACTCTTTGAGTTTCAGTACCTGAATTGTTGAACAAAGTATTGTAGAGATTAATATTAGCTAATCCTCTATTGTAAGCTTGATTAACTAAATTATTATATTGGTTAGCAGTGTTAGCAGCTACTTGACTAGCTAAGTAATCATAGTTTCTATTAAGACTATCTGTATTGTAAGCAGAAGAACTAGCACCAGATGTACCTAGTCTTTGTCTTTCTCTAGCAGCTAATTCATTAGCTCGTTGAGTATAAGCCCTATTCAAATCATTCCATTGAGCATTAGTATAAGCGTCAGCAATAGATTGGTAATAATCATTGTTGTTTATATTAAAGTTCTGGAAATCATTAAGAGCAGTATTAAGATTTGCATAAGAATTAGTATTTAATTCTCTATTTCTTGTAATCCACGGTGTATCAGCTAGTTGCTCATACTGTGGTCTTGAAGGTGTTTTCTTACCCATTATTTAATCTCCATATTTTACCAAGGTACTTCCTCTAATTGTACCCCATCTATTTCAAACCCATAAATACACATAGCTTCATTCAAACCATTACCGTAAAACTCAACACTCATAGTCTGAAATATCTGGTTCATTAAAGGAAATCGTTTAGTAATATAACTACTTACTACCCAACTATCTTCATCCCATACGGTATCTGTAATACTTTCTGTATTCTCGTCTACATCCCATACAAGACCAATAAAAGCATTCTCATTACTGTTTATCTTTCTTTCGGTATAAGTAGTCTTACCATCCCTAGAGTTTCTTACCCTAAAGTTATTGGTATATTCCTCACTCATCTTTATTCTAAACTCTCTAGCCGATAAGAAGTTAGTACCTTGTCCGAAAGTGAATGAAGGTGACTTCCAGTAGAATTCAATAGGACTTCCGTCAAAAGTTAAACCAGAAAACTCTTTAAGAATTTTACCATCAGTAGTACCTATATAGATTTCATTATCAAACCTAAAAGCTATCGTAACATTTTGAGGTACTTCTCTTTTTAGCCAAGTCTTAGAAGTAACATCATAAATAAATGCTGTATTAGAACCTTTACCAGTTAATAACGGCACATAAAACATAACGTACTTCTTTTCTGGATGATATACTGGGAATATATAATCAAATCTAGCTTCATTGATAAACTGAAAACTATCTCTAATCTTCATTGACAACTCACTACCTTGAAAGATAGGGTTATATATTGTACGCTTTAATACAGGATAAATACCACCAGCATTTCTTGAATATACTAATAGGGAACTATCAGCGTCTATCCAAGATTGTTGACTATCACAAGTATACAAAGAGTAAGGTGTTACTGTCCAATTAGTATCATTAACATCATTACCATCTAGTAAATAACATCTTTCTCTCTTAAAGATTATTAAGTATTTATCAAATAATCCTAGTGCTGTAAAGTCAGAGTTATCATCATAGAACGCTGGAATAGCACCAGCTCCAAACTCTTGTGACCATCCATGGATAAGTCCTACCTCTGAATAATACAGAATACCATCAGTACCACCTACGAATATTCTACCATTATAAGAGTTTAAGGCTAAACCTCTTACGTCAGTTTCTACAGGACTTTCTCCTTGTGTTTTAAATACAGCATTACAAGCTGATAAATCACTAAGATATAAAGCTACAGAAGTTTGTGCAGTAGGATAATTTCTATCTAGAGACAGCTCTGTATCGCTTTCTATTGAGACTATTCTATATTTATTATCAAATGTATTATCATCATTTCCAAGTATGATATAATCACCTACAGACAGCTCTGTGAGGAAATTTGTATTAGTACCTGTAACTTTATTATTAGCACCTGTTGTACTTACGCTGGTTGCTATTAAATCCTTTCTTCCATACTGGTAGAAGACTAAATCATCAATACCGTTGCTCATAACAATACCATTATTAAAAGAGCAGATACTATGACGTGTGTTTTTATTCTCAAACTTGAATATTAATTTAAAACTACCAGATACTTTATCGTATATAAACACTTCACTATTGGTAGTAACAACAATCATATGTTTGGTATTACCATATATATATTCATAACCTAATGAGATTGGACTATCAAAGGTATCTCCAAATTGAGTATTACCATTCATAGTAATTAAACCACCAAGTTTATAATACTCAACATTCTTCATATCAGGACTTTCTGTACGTTTGTTAGATTGATTGATTGTACCTAATCCTTGAATTGTGTTAAGTCCACCAGTTAGGTTAAAGTATGAAATAGTTCCAGCCATTAAACAATTCTCCTAGTTCTAGGGTTATAGAACGCATTCATTATAGCATTCTGTGCTGTATTATTTGAAGGCATTATATCAAATCCAGCAGGATAACCACTTGTTAATCTTTGGTCGTTACATAATGCAGCGTATGCTTTCTTATACTTCCTTTCATAGAATGCAGCCTTAGCGTCATTAACACTCCCTCTCCAATCTGAACATACTCTCCATTTAAGTATATCTCTATGGTGAGCAGGGATAATTGGTTCATCAGTCTCGTATTCCATTAAAGGTTTAGCTACACCACATTTATCTTTAGCATAGTCGTAAGTTAATAAGCTTACCTTAATTAATCTACCATTCTGGTCTTCACTTGGTACAGGATAAAGATTAATCTCTCCATCATCCATCCAGTAATTCAAAGGCATTCCTTCTGCATAAGCTAAGTATTCGTGACCTTCAATATAGCTTAATACTATAGGCATATCAGCATATCTTAGGTATTTAATAAAGCCATTCTCTAGAGGATAAGCACCTTGCTTTGCTACTAGCTGTAGAAATCTACTTACCTCTCTAAACTTCCAAGCTCTTTCTTCATTATTACAAATAAAAGACAAAGCATTATTAAGGTCTTGCTTAACTTTAATTCCTTCTGGTAACGTATCTAACTCTTCAAATGTAGCTATCTTTTCATAGAATAACTCTGTTAGAATATCGTTACATAATTCAAAATAATTTTTTCCTTTACCCATTAATCTACTCCATCTTTAAATTAACAAGAGCTATAGAGGTTTTACCCCCTATAGCGAAGTTATTATTCAGTAGCAGCAGCGCCAATTTTAAAGAATGCTACAGCAGCAGCTTCTGGGTGAATTACTTCAAAACCATAAAGCTCGATACCACGAACGATATCTGCGAAGCAATCAGGGTCTCTCAATTTTTCTACTTTAGTAAGTTGGTTAGCATAAGTTGTAGCCATCTTAGTAGAAGCGATACAAATTTGTGCACCAGCTGCTAAACCAGTAATATCAGTAGAAGTGAACTTAGCAAGTACAGTGTTTTTGTCGATTTCAAAACCACCCATCATACTCTGTTCACCACGTTTAACAACTTCATCACCAGCAGCAGTCGGATGAGTAAGTTGAGTTGATTTCAACATAAGACCAAATATCTTAGGTGTTACTGTAAGAACAGGCATTAAGTATTCAGGTTCCTCTTCATTACCGGCAAATGTGTAGTAACCATCTCCATTTAATGCACCTGCTTCTGTAAGAATTACAGCAAGGTCAACAACGTAATCATAGATATCATCTTTAGTTACAGCCTGTGGAGCAGTAGCAGTACCGATTAGGTTAGTACCAGCAGTAACAACTTTGTTGATAACATATTTCATAACCTGTTTATCTTTCAAGTCGCCAAGTTTCTGCATAGCCAATGCACCATAACCATCAAGAAGATTGAACTGTGATTGTACTTGTTCTGTATCAGAGAACTTCATAGAGAAAGTTGCTACGTTATTGATAGTCAATTTCAAGTTATCAGCAGTTACACCAGCAGCTACAGGACATACATCAGTTGTATCAGCAGTAATAGCAACAGAGATGTTATCTGCTTTAGGAAGTGCGATATTAACTACATCGCCAAATCCTGTAATAGCACCTTCCCAGTTACGGTTACAGTTTCTTTCGATAAATCTAGTATATTGTTTATTTTGTCTTGCTAGTTTCTTGGTATATACCTCTGGTATCATAGCAGAGATTGTATTATTTGGGGTAATATTGGTCATTGTTTTATCCTTTCGTATTAAATTACTCTACCTTCTCGTACCGCCCTATCAATCTCTTTTTCATACTTAGCAAATTCTTTATCACTCATAGCAGCTATCTCTTGTCTAGTCCAAGTCTTTGGAGGAGTAGCAGCGTATGAAGTTTGTTGAGCCATTACGCTATTGTTTAGTACGTTAGCTGGAGACTGTGCTTGTGCTTGCTGTTGAGCAAGTATCTTTCCAATCTCGATAGCTTCACGCTGAATAGCTGTAGCCATTTGCATAAAGGTATCTATTTGATTAACAGGGTCAGTTAATGGTACTGTATTCAGATAAGAGTTCAATTGTTGTTTTAAAGCTGGACTAGCATTAAGTAATTGTCCATACTTATTTAAACTTGTTTGAACTTGTTTCTGTGTTATAAAATTATCAATAACCCCTCTCTTTTCATTTACAATACTATCCAGTTGCCCTAGTTCATACTGTAAATCATAATAAGCTTGTGGGTCTTTTTCTTTAAGAGCTTTTGCAGAAGCTTCAATATTTTCAGCTCTATAATCAACACCATACTTATTACAAAGCTTTACGTAAGCTTGTTGAGCTTGGTTATCAATTATATCACGTTGTTTGATAGCTTCCAAGACTTGAATATCTGTAGTGCCATCAGTACCTAATCGGCTTAACAGTTCTCTTGTCTCTTGCTCTTTTGCTTGATATTCCTGAACTTGTTTTTGTAAAGCTTCCACATTTACATCTTGTTTAGGTTCTACAAACTTATCAGTAATATCTGTAGCTTGTGCATTTTCAACTTGTTCCCCTACAGCAGGTTGCACATTATCTACTGTATTGTTTTCTGTACTAACATTAACCATTGAGTTTTCTTGGGTAGCTGGCGCTGTCCCAGTTTGTCCTTCTGTTGTGGTTGTTTGTTGTACCGTATTAACGTTTGTAATTTCTTCTGACATTATTTACTTTCCTCCTTATTTGTTTGGTCTCAATTCTTCATAACGTTCCAGATAAGTCTTGTACTGTTTAGCTACAGCTTCTATTGTTTCAAGAGCTAGTCTGTAACCAGCAGCAAACTTAGCGTCTACTAAATCATTCATCCCTATCTCTGGAATTAGAGTATTAAGGATTAAAAACTCCCTACATTGTTTGAACAAATCTTCTCTACCTTCAAGTAGGTCTGCAAATATCTTTCTAGTTTCAATAAAGCGTTTAGCTTCTTCAAACTTTTCTTTTTCTGCTTTTGCTCTTAGTTCATCTTGCTTAGTCTTTTCAGAACGTCTTTCTTTTTTTACTCTTTGAGCCATTTCGTAATTCATCTTTCCTCCTTATTGTTGAATTTCATTTGCTCTCTTTTCAGCTAACATTTGATTAACTATATTAGGTACTTGCTCTGGGAACCTAGCCAACATATCATTTCTAAATCCAGCAAAGCTACTATTAGAAATTCCTAGTTGAGCTGCTATCTTATAGAGCTGTCCGTTAAGTGTCATTAGTTCCATTACTTGGTCAGTGTCTTGGAAGTTCATTCTATTTAGTATCCACTTCATAAACTCTGCCGCGGTAACTGGGTCTAGTACAGCAGATAATGATTGGAATACTGGACTACCTAATAAGTTAAATAACTTTTGAGTTTCACCATCTCTCTCTACAGCAGATTGGCTACCTCCAATGATAAAGTAGTAATTACCATTTCTTACTTCATCTGTTACTTTAGCATACTGATTAGGGCCAACTGGTATTTCAATATTACCAGTATCATATACCTTTTTAAACAAAGCATACTTCCTAACCAACTTATATATTATATTGTGGGTAAACAAGTGGCTTTCTTCTGCCATTCTCATTGTAGCACCACTATGAATATAACTTGCTTCACTTGCAGTTCTTACGCTACCATCATTAGCACCTTGCATATACTGGTTAATACCTGTTGCATTCTCCATCTTTCTTTGGAAGAAATCAGAGAACTCAAATCCTCTTAACCCAGAAGTAAAATCTAACTTAGTAGGCGTAGCCCCACTCATCATATCTGGTTCATATTCTACGACTCTTCCCGCTTGTACATCTGTGTAGAGAGGTAATGCACCTTTAGGAGCTAAGAATGTTGGATAAGTATTCAATTTCCAAGATGTCATCATTATATCCGCACACATATTCTGTACAGCGTTTAATATTGAAGGGATTGTTAAAGGAGATTGACCTCTACCTGTATCTGGCCTTTTAAGATATGCTCCCCAAATAATAGATGTTTGAGGTTTACTTGACTTCTCAAATCTTGCTAGATACTTGCCAGCTACTACTGTAGCTTCCATATTATAAAGTACTTCACAAGTATCAGGGTCAATAAAATCGCCTTCAAATTCCAATACTTCAACAGTAGAACCGTATACTTTAGTATTCTCGTCTATCTTAGTTTCATATTGGTTTTTGTTTTGTTTGTTAGATTTATATACAAGCTCTCTAATATCTTTACGTTCTTCTTTAGTTAGATTATATCCCTCATTAGCTAACACTGTTTCAACAGGAACAAAGTCTCTGTATATCTTACGACAGTGCTCCCAGTTATCTACTTGGGATTTATCGAAGTATAGATTGAATGGGTCTATCCTTTTAACATCAACAGCCTTGAAGGTTTGTAAATCTCTCTTAACTGTTTCAGTAGAAAGCTTAGGTATCATATTCTCTACATCATACTCAACTACTGGAACATCCTGTTCTATCTGTACAGTTTCTTCTTTCCAGCAAACATATAAAGCAGCTTCACCTTTTTTAACCCAATCATCAAGCACTTTATCTAGTGTTGAGATTAAATCTATATTATACCAATCATAGATAAGACTTGCTTTGTAAGTACCTGCTAAATCGTTACTTCTTAAGTCTAAACCTCTAATATCTACGATAGCTTCTAAGCTAGGATAGCAAGCTCTGTGTAAAGCACTCATATAAGTTTTATATTGTTCATAGATACTAGGTATCTTATTAATCTTATCTGAATTAGTTTTCAAAGAAGGATACAACTCATTAAGTAGAGCTGCTGTCTCATCCTTCGGTACTTCTAAATCAGTATAGTAAGATTTAAAAAGATTATCAATCTCTCTTGAAATAGTATCTCTCTTTTCAGGAGTTAATCTTACTTTCCGATTTGCTTTATAGAAATACGATACCATATTTTCTCCTATATTAATCTCTTATCGTACTTACCACCAAATATATCAACACCCATATTATTTGATTGTTCTTTGAAGTTATCTACTGTCATACGTTTAACTGGGAAGTATAAACATACTAAATAACTTGCAGCGTCTATAGGGTGTCCTAAGAACTTAGCCTTACTATCACTCTTAATCCTAGAAGCAGTAGGTAACTTAGGTTTACTTGTACCTGCTTGGACTTCTAAGTTCTCAATATTGTAAATTAAATATTTACATTGTGAATGAATAAAGATATGGTGTGTGTCACCAGCACCTTTAATCATATTATTCCAACAAGATATCCTGTACTCTATTGGAGGGTTCTTATGGGTAACTTTTAAACTTACATTCTTAAAACCATTACGTTCTAAGTTGTTACGTAAGTAAACATAGTCAACACCTTTAGTAGTTCTGAAATCACCAGAAGCGTCTCCGTTTATCTCTATTGGTAAATGTTTACAATCATAAAGTAGTTCAGCAACATCCTGTGCTGTAGCGTCTGTAGTGGTATTCTCTCTAACAACTTCATAAAGATAATATATATTACCATCTTTTATTTGAGCTATATACCAACACATAGGGTCAACGTTAAAGTCACAGGTAATGTGGATTGGTAAAGATTTATCCAATTTTAAATCATCACGTACTTGAACTTCTTTATTGAAACCTTTTGTAACTAACGTATCTGTTTCGCTACAATCCTCACCTAAAACATTTATTCTATAATACTCATCAGAGTAAACTTCTTTTAGCGATTGAAGATACCCTGCAGGTAAATATATGTTTTGAGCGGTGGGAGCAATAATACGTCGATAATTAGGTTGTGGGTTTTTCTTAAAATACTCATATATCCATCCTAAAGATTGTTGGGGGTTTGTGTGACCGAATAATCTATACTTAAAATCTTTCCCCCACTCTGGTTTCTTTTCTTGACGTAGACGTGAGAGTAACATCCTGAATGTACTTTCAGGGATATCACTCATCTCTTCAATCTCGATGAAACCTAAGTTTAAAGATTTAAGTTTGCTATCTTCCTCTAAGAACCTGAATAATATTTCAGATTTATTAGGGAATACCAATTTATTTTCACTCTTTAGATAAGTATAAGGACATCCTAACTTATCCAAGTGTTCAATATATGTAGCTAGTGTTGTATCTCTTAATAGAGGTAATGTTTGTGCTCCGACTAATCCTTTAATACCTGGATACTTTAGAGCTAGTGTTATACCTAGAAGGCTTCCACAAAAAGTCTTGCCAGCTAGGAGCCATATCCGCCTTGATAAAGAGCTATATCTCTATCATAGTTATGTGGTATTTCCCAGAACTCTTTTTGTGCTGGTAACAAATTGACGGTATATGACATTAACATCACCTCCTTTATGTCTTACCCTGTACAGGGGATAGGTTCAGTCTCTCCTGACAGTCCCAAAAACCCTTAGTACCCTATCTCTCCTAGCTACCTCAGTCCCTAGTCACCGTGTAGACCACTCATCTCAATTGCGGATTTTTAAGAGCCCTGTGGCGGTTAAACGCTTTATATCTTACCCTCATCTATATTATTGATAACCAGATTAACGGGGTTAATAACCAACTCATCAGGCTGTAATCCACTCCACTTAGCTAACCTCTCCAGAATATTCAGAGCGTCTGTAGTCTTGTTAAACTTAACCGCTTGTGAATATTGGTAGTATAAAGTCCTTAGGAGTTTTTCTTTTGTCATCTTCATATTAGCTGCTGCTTTATCAAGTTGAGCTTCTCTTACTGATATTGCTTCCGCTATCTCATCATTAGCCAGTAGGTCAATCCCTATACTTAAAGCTTCCTCCTTTGGATAACCAGCTTTGATAGCTGCAAGCTCTGGGCTATAGGATTGAAGATAAAAGTCTATGAACTTTTGATGGGTTGCGTCTATCATACATACTCCTAAAAAAAGAAAAAGTTAAGGATAATTCTCTAACCTCAACTAGTCATTATCTACCATAAAGGAGGAAAGGTATTTTGAGAATTTTACTTCTATTATAATTATACCACATCCGCCTTTTTTAGTTTTCGGGGTTCTCTCTCATACTACATAAGGCTTGAAGTCTATTTTAACTACCTTTTAGTTATTTAAAATTTAATTTCATTAACCGTCTTAAATCCTTATGTAGTAATGGTGGAGGTCTTACTCGCAAGACTTCATTATATTCTTCTTTAACAATTCTTTTAACCTTTGAGGGGAGAGACGTTTTCTTGATTTGATATAGTTTATATCTACAAATAAATCTATCCAGTTAAATAAATTCTCATCAGTAAAGTTAAGCTCGTGCTTCAACATTCTCTCTTACTCTCTTCATATCTTCCACAAAGTGGGCTACTAACCATCCAAATATTATAT